>ERZ1034973.70-NODE-70-length-62123-cov-18.953390_pt1 | contig 62123 bp, 97 predicted proteins | sample MGYA00520686_ERZ1034973 | MGnify/ENA primary metagenome ERZ1034973 (study PRJEB33766, sample SAMN09781775) | gut metagenome | biome: gut microbiome | host: Homo sapiens | place: Madagascar | study: EMG produced TPA metagenomics assembly of the PRJNA485056 data set...
CAACAAGTCTTTACACTTGTGATGGTAGAAGAAAGCCGACTCCCGCTAGTCCGATTCAGTCTAAAGAGGATTTTAAAAAAGTAGTAGATTACCTTGGCGAAAACGGCAAGGTCAAATACAGAATCAGAAATAAAACGCTATTTATTCTTGGCTGTTCTATCGGTCTTCGCTGCAGTGATCTTGTGAATCTAAAAACAGAAGATGTTTATACTCAAAATGGAAAAGTAAAGGGGCATCTTGAGGTCTTTGAGCAGAAAACAGGAAAGCGAAATATTTGTAAAATCCCTAAAATGGCCGCTGAAGCTTTGAATGAATATTATGACGAACAGCACTTTGAAATTTCACGGGATGAGTTTTTGTTTCAGAGTCAAAAGAGCGGTTCACTTAATGTTCGATCGATATATGCCATCTTAAAAAATGCTGGTGAGATGTGCAACCTTGATATTGAATTGTCTACACATACAATGCGGAAAACATATGCGATGGCAGCGCTAAAAAGTGCCGAAGGAACTCAAGACGAAGGAAATACTTTGCAACTTCTCCAAATGAAATTGAATCATAGCGATGAAAGAATCACCATGAGATATTGTAAAGCTGCACAGGAGAAAATGGACAGAATGTCTGATCGAGTCTCTGATTGGTTTGATGGAGAATAAAAATGGCGTGTATGTATAAAGTTGGCGATGTGGTACAAGTGCGTTCTGATTTAATGGACAATACTGAGTATAAAATGCTGTCCGGGAGTAGAAAAGGCTGTATTGTAACTTCGGGAACATTAATTAGTAGCTACAAAGGGAGAACACTTCACATCGCAAGTGTATCTGTTTATGAGACCCATTACTCTATTGAAGAAGGTCCCGGCGCGTTTAGTGATGAAATGTTTGTGCCAGCAAAATCTCTTTACTGTACGAGTCTTTTGTGAATTTTGAGAGGTAAAAGAAAATGTCGAAGAGTAAATACAAATATAAGAATGGACAGGCTGTTAAAGTGAAACAGCATCTTGAAGGCGGACATGTATATCAGATGCAGTCTGGTCCGGGATATGCAAGCACATACGCTACATATAGCATCAGAACAAGTTTTGCAGGAAAGATAGTCCATATTTCCCATAAAGCAAATGGGAAATACAAGATTATTGAAGATGGCCGGCGCGATTATTTTGTTGATGAAATGTTTGAACCTTTGACGCCGCTTACATGCAAATCTCTTCTCTGAGGTGAAATATGGACTACAAATATAAAATCGGGCAAAAAGTCAGAGTTCGAGCAGACTTGAGTATCAAACAATCGTATCGTATGAAATCTGGGCCTGATTACAAGTATGGTTCAAATAGTACCAACGATGACATGATGCGATTCCGTGGTAAGTTTGTTCATATTAAAGAGACTGATGGTGGCCAATATTTATTGAAAGAAGTCAGTTGGCATTGGACAGATGAAATGTTTGAACCTGAAAATCGAATCGTTTGCAAGTCTCTTCTGTAAGGAGAAATACATGGATTACTTGTATAAACCAGGAGATATAGTTCGTGCCCGCAAAGATTTAAAAGAGGATTATCCTTATTATATGCGGTCTGGAGAAGAAGCAAATTCTGAAAGAGATTATGTGATTGAGGATATGAAAACTTTTAGAGGCAAAGAGCTTCACATTAAGCGTGTCTCTTTTTTCGGATCATATTGCGTAGAAGAAAATGGGCATCTTTGGACAGACGAGATGTTTGAGAAGGCAGCCCCGCAGATCACATGCAAGTCATTATTATGAGGTGAAATATGAACAGAATTTGGTGTGTTTTTGAATACGATTCTGAAGGATCGTGTGAATTTCCTCGGCTTTTCGATAGTAGAAACGAGGCTGGAATTTATATAAATAATAGTGCAATTGATGAGTATAACGAGATTGAAAAATACCCGGATTCTACAATTGAGGTTGATTGTAATACGAATCTTTATGCTCAAGTTGAAACGGATAGAAGTTCTCGAATCTGGAAAGGATTTGAAATTACTGATGAACTTTTGAGTATTTTTCTCAAAAATTATATGAAAGCAAAGGAGAATAACAATGTCTGATTTTAAGGAATTTCGCGCACTTCTGCAGGACCACTTCAATGAAATGGTGAATGGTGAGAATCCACTGTTTATCACCGATGCAGACGAGGATGAACTGTACAATCTGTATCTTGACAGCTTTCCGGCCGGTATGAATGAGCTGTTCCGTAAGCGTCGTGAGTATGACTGTTCCTGCTGTCGCCGTTTCGTAAAGAATATCGGCAAGCTGGTAGCGTTTGATGCGGGTCACAATCTGGTCACTATCTGGGATTTTGATGCCAAGTCTGCCAAGTATCAGCCTGTTGTGGACGTTCTGGATGCTTATGTGAAGAGCCGCACTATTGTGAACCCGTACTTTGTTAGTCGCAATATGATTGGTTCTGGCAATATGTTTGGCACCGAGATGAATTACGAGTACGATGAAAATCATAAGGACGTACATACTTGGGATCATTTCGCAGTCAAGATTCCGCAGCGTTTCATTACCAGCGGAGATGACGTGGCTACCAAGATGGCTCAGTGGCGTGATTCTGCAAACGTGTTTAAGCGTTCTCTGGAAGAACTGACCATGGAAGCTGTTGATACCGTTCTGGAGCTGATTGCACAGAATAGTCTGTATCGCGGAAAGGAATTTGAGTCTCTGGTTCGTGGTTTCAAGCTGGATAAGCAGTTCTATGATAAGTTGCCGGCAGAAAAGAGGGAGTCTTATGTGTGGCTCGCTCCGTGCGGCGCAACTATTAACCGGCTTCGTATCCGCAATACTGCGATCGGCACTCTATTGGTGAACCTGAGCGAGGGCATGGATGTGGATTCCGCCGTGACTGCTTTTGAAAGGGTGGTTGCTCCAGCTAACTATAAGCGTCCCAAGGCAATTTTTACCAAGAAGATGCTGGAGGACGCACAGAAGACCGTCACTGAGCTTGGCTATATGAATAGTCTTGGTCGTCGGTTTGCCACTCTGGATGATATCACTGCCAACAATATCCTGTTCTGCAACCGTGATGCTGCTCCTCGTGTGGCTGGTGTTATGAATCCGTTTGAGGCAATGGCTAAGACTGTTGCGATTGATCCTAAGAAGTTTGGCCGCGCTGAGGAAATCGGTATCGACAAGTTCATCAAGGACGTGCTGCCGACCGCGACCGGTCTGGAACTGTTCATGGAGAATCGTTTCGAGAAGAATATGATGTCTCTGATTGCGCCGCAGGATAAGACTGCGCCGTCTATGTTCAAGTGGCCGAATGGTTTCAGCTGGGCATACACCGGAAATGTGACAGACAGTCAGATCCGCGAGAATGTCAAGAATGCTGGCGGTAAGGTCGATGGTGTGCTGCGTTTCTCTATCCAGTGGAACGACATCCCGGGTGAGTACGATGCAAATGATGAGGATGCTCATTGCATTGAACCCGATAACAATCACATCTATTATGGCGATAAGTGGAATCCTCGTACTGATGGCCGTCTAGATGTTGATATCCGTTGTCCTAATCAGGGTAAAGCTGCGGTCGAGAATATCACATGGTCTGACATCAAAAAGATGAAGGAAGGCGAGTACAGCTTCTATACAAACTGCTACGCTAATCGCGGCGGTAAAACTGGTTTCCGTGCTGAGATCGAATTCGATGGCAACATCTACTCGTTTAACTATGATAAGCCGCTGCATCAGGGTAAGAATGTCGCCGTGGCAAAGGTTACGCTGAAGGATGGCAAGTTTTCTATCAAGGAGCTGTTGCCCAGTTCTACCAGCACCCGTGAGATCTGGGGTGTGAATTCCAATCAGTTCGTACCTGTGTCTGTGGCGATGTACTCTCCGAACTACTGGGATGAGCAGACCGGCAATGGCAACCGTCACTACTTCTTCATGCTTAAAGATTGCGTTAATCCCGAAAAGCCGAACGGATTTTACAACGAATTCCTGAAGGCGGAACTGCTCCAGCATAAGCGTGTGTTTGAAGCCCTTGGTTCTCAGATGGCGGTTCAGTCTGTGGATGATCAGCTGTCCGGTGTTGGCTTCTCTGAGACAAAGCATGATTTCTTTATTGTTAAAGTGCAGGGAGCTACTGAGCGAGTTCTGAAGGTGGTGATTTGATTGGATTACAAATACAAACTTGGGGATAGAGTTCGCGTGATAGATTGCTTCGAAGAATATCATAATTATAAGATGTTATCCAAAGATTTTGGAGTTGTCGTAAAAAAATCTTTTAAAGCAAGAAAACCTTTTGAGGGGAAAACTGTTACGGTCATTGGGTATGTTTTAAATCGATATGTCATAGAAGAGGCTCCACGCAGTATCCTATGGACAGATGAGATGTTTTTAGGTTTGGCAAATCCGTTATCTTGCAAATCATTATTATAAGGAGATTCTATGAACGAGAATGATATTTCTACATGGGTGGAAGATGAAAACGGATGGCATTTTTGTGAAAAATGTGGATACGACGCTGATTGTCGCTATAACATTTTAGCACAACATTATTATGAACATTTATCTCGGTTCTGCCCTCATTGTGGAAGGAACATGACGAATGGGGAATCATAATGGAATATCGCTACAAACCTGGGGATAGGGTACGTGTAAAACAGAATTTAGAATCGAAATCATATAGCATGCGATCTGGGCCACGCCCTGATATTGAAGCTGGATTTGTTCCAAGCATGAAAAAATTCTGCGGGGAAATTGTGACAATTGGTGGATATAGAAAAGACCGATATCAACTTAGAGAAGATACTATGAATTGGCTGTGGTCTGATGATATGTTTGAGAATTCTAAGCAGCTAACTTGTCACTCATTATTGTAAAAGGAGAATTATGATGGAAAAGAATTTATTTGAGATCGCAACCCGTAACCGTTATCGCTTCACCTATAAGGGCGTTATGACTGTCGAAGATCTGTGGGATCTGAACGTTGAGGCTCTGGATGCAATCTTTAAAGCTTTGAACCGCCAGAAGAAAACCGCCGACGAAGACTCTTTGCTGGCGGCTAAGAGCGCCGAGGATACCGAACTGGCAAACAAGATTGAACTGGTTAAGTATATCGTATCCGTCAAGCTGGCCGAGTCCGAGGCTCGTGCGAGCGCAGCCGAGAAAAAGGCACAGCGCGATAAAATTATGAAGATCGTGGCTAAGAAGAAGGATAAAGAGTTGGAAGATATGGGCATCGACGACCTAATGAAGAAGCTGGAAGAGCTGAACTGAGGAGGGCTATTCAATGCGTACCTATGAGAAAATTGAGACGATTTTCAATCGTGATACTACAGGCACGAAGAAGCTGATCCTTGGCGATTTCCGTAATGAAACCGTTGAGTTCTTGAAAGATACCGAATGGGTATTCACAGAAAAGATCGATGGAACAAACATCCGCGTCTGTTGGGATGGTCACAAGGTGGAATTTGGTGGTCGTACCGACAACGCTGAGATTCCCAGACCTCTTCTCGATTCGCTGAATAAAATCTTTGGTACTACTGAAGCAGAAGAACTTTTCGAGCAGACTTTCGGCGAGAAGAACGTAATTCTCTTTGGCGAAGGTTATGGCGGCAAGGTACAGGGTGTTGGCAATGAATACCGTCCGGATGAAAGCTTCATTCTTTTCGATGTTTTGATTGGCGAAAATTATCAGATTCGTGAGTGGGTCGAGAAAACGGCACAGATGTTTGGCATCAAGGTTGTTCCAGTGCTATTCACTGGTCCTCTTCAGGTTGGCATTGATTATGTATGTGAACATCCGAAGTCTGTTGTCGCTATGAAGGACACTTATATGGAAGGTGTCGTAGCTCGGCCAAAAGTCGAGTTAAAAGATCGTTGCGGTCGTCGCGTGATTGTAAAAATCAAATGGAAAGACTTCAAGGATTTCGCAAAGGAGAACTAATATGGTTAAAGCAAATCATTATGAAATCAGTTCTTTTCCTGATGGCACCCCGCTGATCAAGAAGGATCTGACCATCAATTATCTCAATGTAATCAGCATTGTCTGGACGTTTGAATCCATGGCCGAGCTTCCCACGGTCATTATGATCGCAAAGGACGCAAAGGATAACGGGGCAGAAGTCGAGCTGTTTATGCCGTATATTCCGAACGCTCGTATGGATCGCGTTCATAGTGACGAGGATGTGTTCACCCTCAAGTGGTTCGCTGATGAGATCAATCGGTGCGGATTCAGTCGCGTCAGCGTATTTGATCCTCACAGTGATGTGGCTCCCGCTCTGATTGATCGTTGTGAGGTACATACTCCGATTCGTGAAATCTGTCAGGTAATCGAGGAGAGCAAGCCTGACGTGATCTACTTCCCAGATGCCGGCGCAATGAAGCGCTATGAAGAGACTGTCCACTGGGCACTGGATCGAGTAAAGTGCAATGCCTATATTATCCATGGCGATAAAAAGCGCGATTGGGCGACTGGTAAGATTCTCGGTCTGGATGTCGTCGGCGAAGTGAAGCCTGGCGAAAAGGTTCTGATGATTGACGATATTTGCTCTTACGGCGGTACCATGTTCTATTCGGCCAAGAAGCTGAAGGAGCTGGGTGCAGGCGATATCGATATGTATGTCAGCCATTGCGAGAACAGCATTCTGGACTCTGAGCGCGGCCATCTGTTTGACGATCCAGAACTGATTCATATGGTCTATACCACAGACAGTATCTTTACCGGCCATCACGACAAGATCACTGTTTTTGAACACAAGTGGGACGAGGACTGATATGGAAGTTTGGGCATTAGATATTCATTTTAATACGGATGGAGATTTTGGTTGGCGGCTTGCTCCGGTTGCAATGACCTATAATGCCAACAATCAATTTTACAGGCTGAGTGTAGTTCGAGAAGTTAAAAACGATGTCGAAAAACGTCAGGTGATTACCGAATTTAATTGGATTTTGGAACAGCTGATTAAAAATCTTTATACCACCAGAGAGTACGTTTCCGACTACGTTGAAGAAATGCTAAATGACTCTCTTGACGAAGAGTGGAAAGAAGATTTCTATCATGAACTGTCTGGCAACTATGATGGTTCCTATGTTCAATTCCGAATTCATACGTCAAAAGATAAAATGTCTTTCAAGGTTAACTGCACAAGAGAAGAGTACGAAAAAATTCAAAAGAAGTATGGAGACTGCCTTGGAATCGATGGAAGGCAGGTTGTAAAAGAATTATTGAAGGGCTAAATATGAAGTATGCAAAAGGTGAAATCCTTAGTGCATATCAGCGCTTGACGAAAAGTATCAAATATGGAGATGCATACTGGTCTGAAAAAGCAATGATAAGTGATGCTCTGAGTGATTACTTCAATCGGATCGAGAGCAAGAAAGTCGTAGTAGATCCAAAATATGAAAGCTACAGATGCCCAAAGTGCAATACAACGTTAATTGGTCAATATGATCACTACTGCAGACAATGTGGTCAAAAATTGGACTGGAGGATTTAACTGTGTTTTGGATTGACACAGACAAAGCGCTTCCTGCTATGAATAGCCAGATTGTGATGTTCAAGGTGAATCTGGCAGGGAAGTATATCGCAAAAGGTCATTATGACCACAACAAACAGTGCTGGTATACAGAAAATGGACAATATATCGGTGCTGACGATGTTTATGCTTGGAAGTGCAGTGAGTCAGTAATTTCAAAAATCATAGATGTTTTTCTTCCAACGCTTGATATCTGAGGAGCATGAATGAGAAAGTTCAAAGACGTTGAAGTTGGTGGTCGTTTTTTTGATTCGTCAGATTATTATGCAACACTGTATATTAAAACACCTCTTATCAAAGATAATTTTGGATTTGAATTTAATGCAGTGTGTGAGGCGTATGTCGATGAAGCGCACCCGAATGTGAAGCGCCCCGCATTTTTCAGACCAGACGACCCAGTAAAATAAAGGAGATATTTAGAATGATCAATATTAACCCGATGCTACTATGTGATTTCTACAAGACAACTCACAGTAAGCAGTTTCCGGCCGGCACTACCAAGCTGGTCAGTTATTTCACTCCACGCATGAGCCGACTGGATGGTGTGGATGAAGTCGTTGTGTTCGGTATTCAGGCATTTTGCAAGGATTATCTGGTGCAGTATTTCAATGACAACTTCTTCGACGAACCAAAAGGAATGGTCGTTCCCCAGTATAAACGATATCTGGATGCAACCATCGGCAAAGACGCTTACGATCTGAGCAAGATTGCAGCGCTGCATGATCTAGGATATCTTCCTGTTGAAATCAAGGCGCTGCCAGAAGGTACTCGTTGCCCCATCCATGTACCGTTCCTTGAGATGAGCAATACGCATCCTGATTTCGCATGGGTTCCGCAGTTCCTCGAATCTTTTATGAGTTCTGAACTGTGGCATCCGATGATTTCTGCAACGGTCGGAACTCTGTATCGCGATATCGTGGACAAGTATTACGATGAAACCGTGGAGGATGGCGTGCCACATGCTCGTGCTCTGGGTGATTTCAGTTTCCGTGGTCAGGAGTGTATGCAGTCGGCAGTTAAGTCAAGCGCCGGTTGGTGTCTGAGTTTTCTGAATACGGCTACTGTCCCTGCGATTCCGTATCTGGAAGAAATGTATCGTTGCAATTGTGAAGAAGATCCTGTTGCGTTTGGCGCTGTCAGCACTGAACATAGCGTCATGTGTTCCAACTTCGCTGTCGATGGCGATGAGATCACTTTCATCCGCCGGGCACTGACTGAGCTATATCCCAATATGAGTTTCAGCATGGTGTCTGATTCTTACGACTATTGGAATCTGGTCGATAATATTCTGCCGCAGCTCAAGAATGAAATCATGGCGCACAATGGCACGCTGCTGATTCGTGGCGACTCTGGAGACCCGGTCGAAATTGTTACGCAGACCGTCTATCATCTGTGGGATATCTTCGGCGGCATAGTCAATAGCAAGGGTTATAAGGTGCTCGACCCTCATGTGAAGGCTCTGTACGGTGATTCTATTACGGTGCAGCGGTGCGAAAAGATTTATACCGAACTCAAGGAACATGGTTTCGCCTGCAACAATGTCAGCTTGGGCGTTGGTTCTTTCTCCATGCAGTGCATCGAGCAGAATGGTCAGTTAAAGCCGTTCACACGCGATACTTTTGGCATGGCAGTTAAGGCAACTTATGGTGTGGTCAATGGCAAGGAGATTCAGATCTTCAAGGACCCAAAGACCGATACCGATCACTTCAAGAAGAGTCTGAGGGGTATGTGTTATGTCACCAAGGATGATTCTGGAAAGCTGGTTTGTACTGATGGCCTGATGGATCACGCTGCTCATTCGGATGGAAACATGCTGAAAACCGTATTCCGTAATAGCGCGATGGTTAAGGAATACAGTCTGAAGGAAGTCCGCGACAGACTGTGGGAAGGTAAGTTTTAATGGCTGTTGTAATCAAAGAAGGAAACGTGTTCGATTCTGACGCTAAGATTATCTGTCATCAGGTGAATTGTCAGGGCGTTATGGGATCAGGCGTTGCTAAGGAAGTTAGGAAACGTTATCCAGAAGTGTATGCTCAGTATAAGTATCTATGTGATATAAATAAGGATTATCCTGCCGGATTACTGGGAAAAGCACAAATCATTTCGGCTGACAACGCATTATCTCGATATATCGCTAATTGTTTTGGCCAGGATAAATACGGTTATGATGGCGCTCAGTATACTTCAGTTGGTGCATTGATGGAAGCTTTTGTCTATGTAGCGGAGATTGCACGAAAGAATCACTTAAAGGTCGCTATGCCGTATAAAATCGGTTGCGTTCGTGGTGGCGCTGATTGGGAGACCGTCAAGAAGATCATTGATGTTACATTTCAAGACGTAGATGTTGAACTATGGAGATTGGAGGAGAAGTAATATGCGCAAGTATGAATTTAACGCAGCAAAGACAAAGGATGAAATCGTCGAGTGGATTCGGAACTATTTCCGCAAGAATGGGTCTGACTGTAATGCGGTGATCGGCATTTCTGGTGGCAAGGATTCCAGTATCGTGGCTGCTCTGTGTTGTGAAGCGCTGGGCAATGGCCGCGTGATCGGCGTTTTGATGCCACAGGGTGTGCAGGACGACATCGATGTAGCGCGGGATCTGGTTACTCATCTGGGAATTAAGTCCTTCGAGATCAATATTGCCGAGACTGTGAATGCGCTACTGGCCAATGGACGGGCAGCTGGTCTATGCGGTTCCAAGCAGGCTCGTGTGAATCTGCCGGCACGAATCCGTATGGCAACTCTGTTCATGGTGTCTCAGAGTACGAATGGGCGAGTGGCTAACACTTGCAACGCTTCAGAAAATTTCGTCGGGTGGCAAACTGTGGGAGGGGATGGATTTGGCCAGTTCAGTCCTCTTAGTAAGCTAACTGTTACTGAGGTAAAATCCGTTGGTCGTGAGTTGGGTCTTCCTGAAAAGTTCATCGAGAAAGCACCTGCAGATGGGCTGACTGGCAAAACCGATGAAGATAATTTCGGGTTTACTTATGAATTCCTTGACAAATATATCCGCACTGGTGAGTTTGGTGGCGATACCGCAACTGCAGCTAAGATCGATCGGATGCATGAGGCGAATTTGTTTAAGGATTTGCCGATGCCTACGTATGACCCATCCTTGTTTAATTGGTGGGGCTAATGATTTGGATCATACTGTTTTTAAGTATGATATGGCTTCATATTTATGACGATTATCATACACAAGGGATTCTGGCGCAATTCAAACAGAAGAAATGGTGGAAAGAAAATTATCCACAGGATCTGTACAAACACGATTGGAGAATTGCTCTATACGAACATGCTTTTCAATGGTCGTTCACCACGATGCTCCCGCTGCTTGTGTATTCTGTGTGGGCATGGAAAGAAACAGGTTTATATCATGATTTGATATGGTGGACTGGATTGCTTGTCATAAATACAAAGGTTCATGCTGAAATAGACAATGAAAAAGCAAATAATCTGACGATCAGTTTGTTTATAGATCAGATTCTTCACATTCTTCAGATCGGATTTACGATTATACTTTTTATGATTGGAGTGAATTAAATGGAAAAGACAAAGGTTGATGTCTTGATTGTTGTCGATATGCAGAACGATTTTGTTACTGGCGCTCTTGGCACTCCTGAAGCTCAGGCCATTGTGCCAAAGGTCGTGGAGAAGATCAAAGGATGGAAAGGGGAAGTTCTGTATACGCAGGATACGCATTATGACAACTACCTCGAAACTCAGGAAGGCAAACATCTTCCCGTAAAACATTGCATTGAACATACAAGAGGCTGGTTATTTGTTGATGAAATCGAATACAATCTTTTGCCAGAAATGAAAGATTCGCAAGCAAAAATTTACGAAAAGAGAACTTTCGGTTCGAAATTGCTGATGGAAGATTTGTGCGACTCTCATTTTTCTACAATTGGGGAAATGGCAGATTTTGAGATCAATTCCATCACTCTGATCGGCCTCTGCACGGATATCTGTGTCATTTCGAATGCGCTTCTGCTTAAGGCGGCACTCCCTGAGGTTCCTATCATTGTGGATGCAAGCTGCTGTGCCGGTGTCACTCCTGAGTCTCATAAGAACGCACTAGCTGCCATGAAGATGTGTCAGATTGAAATTGTAAACGAGGAATAAAATGCATTACGTTAATGAAGATATTATTTTGAGTGGTGATGGAGCAAAACAACTCCAGTATCTTCTAAGCCATCCGGATGTAGAGAACACGCAAAAGAGGTTAAAGGAGTGCATGGACTCTCTCGCTAAAATGAATTATCGGGAGAACGAAGACGGGACTGCTTCTTTTGATATTGACATTGATATTGAGGTGTAAACAATGGAAGAAATTATGATTTTCGGTTAATTCACAGCGGATGCCAGGTGAGTAGCGGTACTGGGGCAGACATAACCGCCGCCAGAATAAAATTGCAAAGGAGACTTGATTATGTGGACTCTTATTCAGACCGAATCTCACGGTGGATATAACAGAATTGGATATATTGATGGGCGCGATCCAGAATACGGGACTGTTATGGCAATGTATCGCGTCGACAATTATGGTGAACTCGACTTCTATTACCAGTATGAAATGAAAGACGATGTTGTGGAGAGTTTTGAATACTGGGCCAAGGGCGTTATCGGGGGAATTAAAACTAAAAAAGAGACAGTTACAAAATGCGTGGGCTGCTGCTATCTTGGAGACAAATATAGCTTCCCATTGCCAAATGATAAGATTGATGTCGATGCTAAAAATCCGTTTCTAAAGCATTATTATTGCTGTTGCGGAGATTCTGAACGATATGAGTGTGATGTCACGAACGAGATCGTTTCTGATTGTGACTGTTTTGAGGAGATTTGACTATGTTTGCAATTGATGAAGCAACACCCAAGATTGCAATTCCAGACGGATATTTTGTGTGTCTACCAACTGGAGCCACGAACGATTATCCGGGTCTTGGCATCTTTTTTTCTAAAGACGGAAAAACAGTTGATTGGAATGACCTAATTTCAATCACTGAATACAATTCTGTGTTTAAAAATATCCAAACGGTTGGTTTTCAGCAGGGGCAGGAAAACTATGTCGCTGCTATTCGTTTTGAAGATGGAAACATTATTGAAGAATGAGGTGGAGCAAAGTGAACGCGGAAAACATTAAGAACGAAGCATATCAGCTGATTGATAAATATTTTATGCCAGCTAAGGCAATCATCGTAAAGGATTTTCTCAATACATACGGATTCTGGGATGCTCCAGCTTCCACAAAATATCACGGCAACTATCCTGGCGGCTTAGCTGAACACAGTTTGGCGGTTGCAAAAAATCTTTTGATGTTAACAGAGAAGCTTGGTTTGAAGTGGGATAATCCCGGGTCTCCATTTATTGTTGGTCTGCTACACGATGTTTGTAAGATGGATCAATACAAACTGATTGGTACAGAAAATGGTTATCAGTATGTTTATACAAATGATTCAATCTACAGTCATCACGGTGAAAAGTCCATTTGTATGTTGGCGAGTTGTGTTACCTTGACTCAAGAGGAGATTGCTTGTATCCGCTGGCACATGGGCGCATATGAGACCGATACAAACGAGTGGAAGTATTATGGCAATGCCATTGCAAAATATCCAAACGTGCTCTGGACGCACACGGCAGATATGATGGCAAGCCACATTGAAGGAGTGTAATGATGTCGAAAGTATCAACGGAGCAACTGAATGACATCGCTAAGATGGTTTTAGAATGTAGGCTTGGTAGCAGTTTTTATTTTCCCATTCAGATTGAAAAGATTATTCCATATGGATTGATTGTTACGGAAGTCGATTTTTTTGATATGTACAAAGATTCTGTGCTTACGTTAAAGCAGGAACGATACGAGCAGAGAAATCTAAAATTTACCACAATCTCTCGGATAACGATTCGAAGAATTCTTGCAACTCCAGAGAAGTTTGCTGGTACGATTTTCATCCAAAAAAATTTAGATCAGGCGACCAAAAGGTTTGCCATTGCGTATGAGTATGCCCGTTTCTTACTCAAGACATTGTACGACACAGAGAGCATCGGGTTGACTTGTGATTTAGAACCGAACCTTGGACTGTACGATTTTACTTCAGAAAATGACTTTTTAGCGTCGGAACTAGCCAGAGCTTTGCTGCTACCATATGAGTTGGTGTGTCAAGAGAAAACAAAATATCAAAGCCAATCCATTCATCTGCCAATCGACTATTCGGACTGGATCATCCATTTGCGTGATTTGGCACAGATGCCAGAATATCAAGTGGTTCTAGGATATGAAGCGATTAGAAAGAGAAAAACGAAGGAACTTACTTTGGGGGAGAATCAATAATGGATAAAGATATTCTTGTTGTGAGCAATGTAACTGGTGCAAGCTATGTGATGAACGAGGATCAGATCGAAGCAGCATATCGGTATCAGGAATTCAAATATCGAGTTGAGGACGCAAAGGGCCACATTTACGACATGTTCAATTCGTGCGATTGTGACGAAGAGACATTCAAGGAAGAATATGGCGTTACTTATAGTGAAATTCTGGATTGCGCAGAAGATGTTGCGGAGCAATTTTTAGACGATTATGATTGCAACATTCCAGAAAACGATGAGTTCGATTTTATCATCTGGGACAATATGCGACAGCTTCGTAAGGCAAAAGAGGCTGTTGATGTCAAATAAATGGAGAAACGTGCGGCTTTCAGAGATTCAAGATCGTCGAGTAAAACTTACGAGCGAAAAGAAAACTGAAATTCTGCGCAAATATCAAACTGGTGGATATTCGCTTAGAAGTTTGGCTAGAGAATATAATGTAAGCCATAAAACAATCGCGTTGATTGTGAATCCAGAATCAAAAGCAAAAAACGATCAATACATAAAGGACCACTGGATGTTTTACGCTCTCGACTCAGAATCTCAAAGATTGGCACATCGGCGTACAGAAGAATATAAAAAACGATTATATCAAAAAGGAGAATTAAAGTAATGGGACAGAGATTAGTTATTACGATTCATGCTTTTGATGAAGATATCGCTAAAATCTATTATCATTGGTGTGCATATACCACGAGCGCTCTTCAGGAGGCGAAAGACATCATCGACAATGTGGATTGGTTTAATTCTACTAGCAAAGACGAACTTGTTCTTCGCATTACAAGACAGCTTGAGAAATGCGGTGGCGGAGTGAGTATTCGCGACCGAGAAGCGTTCAAGAAAAAATATCCGAATGAAACATTTAAGGATGATATCAACAGAAATTATGGTTTGATTGCAATCACGGACGACGGTATGGAAGAATTGGAGCACTGGGCGCAAGGTGATCTAACAATCGATTTCGATACGGAAAAAGTCTATAATGATGTAATGTTTACATATGAATCTGATGAAGAATTTAAGCAAGATAGATTGGATGCTGGATTTGAAGATGACGATATTGGTGTGAAAAACATCAAGCAGCTTTTACTTGATCCGACCGAAGTGCATTTCTTTGCGCTCGATTCAGCAATTGAGACGTTGGATGGTTTACAGTTCTGTCGCTACTTTGATCGGATTTATGAACTGATTATTTGAGGTGAGTTATGATTACAATGTATCGCGGCAAATGGAAATTCTCCGTTATGAGCGCCGACGAAGCAGAAAAGTTTATTCAAGAATCGCATTTTGAACGAATTCGATTTATCTCTATTACTGAGGCGAATGGTTATCATATCGATTTTCAGAAGTGCGAAGGCAACATTACGTTCTTACCACTGAAGTTTGATGATTGTACCACCGATCTGGAAGGTACATGTATTACGAATGTTCAAGCTAGGAATATTGTAAATTTTGTCTTGGATAACCACGAAGCAGATAAGACCGATTGGTTCTGCGTGAATTGTGCTGCTGGCGTATCAAGATCTGCCGCTGTGTGTGCTGCTATAATGAGAATTCTGTGTAATGACGATATGCCGGTATTCACCAACAGTCATTTTTGTCCGAATATGACAGTGTACCGTGAGGTGCTCAATGCTTGGGTCGATAAACTGTCGGATGATGGCGAAAATACGTCTCAAGAAATTTGGAATTCAACGAATCCGAATTTGATTGGAGAATAAATATGACACACGAATGGGTGGAACAGAAGAATAAAGAATATCATGAACAGTTTAAAGATTATCCGCAAGCATTAGTAGATGAATGGAATAGAATTCCTGAATGGGCTAAGAGCACCATTGATCGTCGTGTTGTTGATGTCGAGATAAAACTGTTTGAGGCGCTTGCAAAGCTTAACGAGGAACCAGACAGTTTCGATGTACATAGATTGGTCACAGAAACGGATAGTAGTTCTTTTTTTGTGAAATGGTATATTAATCATGATATCGAAATTGGCGCAGATCCCGATGAAGCGTTGAAGGAAATTTCGAAGAAATTTGAAAAACTGCGAGATATGGCAGAAAAATATGAAGAATTCTTAAAATGTAAAGATCGTTATCTTGAAGCAGAAGATCGTATTATGGAATTTGATGGGGATATTATCATTACAGATCCATGTTATCTGTCTCATAATATGTCAAATGATGAGCGGAGAAAATTTGAATGTTGCGATATCAGCAGTCATGGCATCATTGGAATAGAGTCCAATACTTACTACGGTGATTGGGGTTGTACTACATTCGTGCCCGAAACGAAGGTTAAACTGGGCGAATTCTGCGCAGATGCCGGTATGGTATGTGTGGCTGATTTGGTCTCCGTCTTAAAGTTTAATCCAAAATACAATGATCATCTTGAAAAGCCTTGGTGTGCAACTTGGGTCAAAAATTTCAAAGGTGTTGTTCGTATCGCTATTGATGAAAACAAAGAGCGCTGGCCGGCTTATATCGTTCATGTGGTAGGGCATGGTGTCAATAAAGAAACAGGAGAGACGATCGAATTTGATACGGTGCAAACAGGGTTATGATGAATTATTTTTTGAGATTATTATCTCGATTTATTGATTTTTGTCTTGAGTGGGCATGGTTAATTGTTCCGATATGGGCATTTTGCTTTATTGCTGTGATGTTAATAATCTAAAGCGTAAAGAGGTGGTAAAAATGACACGAGAAGAATTACAACGTATTATTGATAGCGAACCGTATGATTTTCTACGTACCAATCCACACCTAGGCACGCATTTGATGTTTCTGACTATTGGCGGCAGCCATGCTTATGGAACAAATGTAGCAGGATCAGATGTGGATATCCGGGGTATTGCTTTGAATTCACGGGAAGATCTACTTGGGTTGGGTGAGTTTGAGCATCATGTGGATACGGCAACTGATACAACAGTGTTTAGCTTTAACAAAATCGCGAAGCTGTTATCAAACGGAAATCCAAATGTATTGGAATTGTTTGGAAATAGTGATGATCTTGTTATCAGCTACAGTCCGACAACTAAGCTGCTTATGGAAAATAAAAAAATGTTTTTGTCAAAGGATGCTATCAAACCATTCAGCGGATTCGTAAATGATTTGATCAATAAGTCTGGTAGATTATATATTGATATGCAGGGTGGTCGTTATGGGAAGACCGATATCGAAAAAGCTCGAAAAGTATTAAATAAATTAGTCATGAATGCAAATAGATTGTATTTGATGGCATTTGATCTGTTTGAAAAGGGTGAGATTGTTACATATCGCGGTGACGATATTGATATATTACAGAAATTTAGATTTGGCGAATACGATTATACAGAATGGCGAGCTTATGTTGTTCCAGTGTATGAAGCAAGAATGAAAACTTCTTGTGAAAATTCAATCTTGCCAGATCACGTCAATATGAAGTTGGTCAACGAGTTAGTCATGACTATCAACGAACAGGCATTAAAGGCGTAATTTATAGAACTATCAAAGGGTTACAATTATAAGGAAGGAGTGCGCCCTTCAAAAGTGAGGGTGTGAAAATTGAATATGTTGAAGCTGTCAGTGTCGAACGCAAACAGCAAAATGGGGAGTATCAAGTCAATTTCGATGCCTCGTATTGCAACGTGTGCTTCAAGCGTTCCATGCGCAAAGACATGTTATGTCCGTCATTTCGACTGGAGAGGTGTTGTACGGAACGCTTATGACAACAATTTGAATTTGTGGTTATCAGATCCTGACAGCTTTGAAGTTCAAGCAACTGCGGCCGCCTATGGGTCTTTTTATTTTAGATGGCATGTCAGTGGCGACATCGTGGACAGGCGCTATTTTGAAATGATGTGTCGAATTGCAAATAAGTTGCCTCGCACCCAGTTTTTGGCATTCACTAAAAAATATGATCTTATCAACGAGTATTTGGCTACAGATAATAAAATTCCCAATAATTTACATATTCTGTTTTCTTCTTGGCCCAATTATAATATGAATAATCCCTACAATCTTCCAGTCGCATACATTTCATTTAAGAATGGTATATGTGAAGCTCCTACAGATGCGTATGAATGTTCTGGTCATTGTGAAGACTGCGCTTATGCAGGCAAGAATTGTTGGGTACTTGAAAAGGGACAGTCTGTGGTATTGCGGGAGCATTGATCTGCAGGCTCCTATTATAATAAGGTAGGAAGGTGGTGATTAAATGGGATTCGTTCTTACTAATGGACACACTTACATAACAAAAAAATCAAATGGAAAATTTACAACTACTTACGATCCTGGGCTTGCCAGTGCCTATGATACTGAAGCAAAAGCTTGGAATGTGTTATCTTGCTTACCAAAAGCTTATAAAGAAATTGGATATCTGCCAAAACAAAGCGAGTCAAAAGCGAAGACGAATGCTGAGAAGGAAATTTTGTCAAAAGTTGTTCAGACGCAAGAACCTAAAAAGAAAGAGAGCTTTTCGTTTCCAACGAAAGATTCAGAATGGCTTGCAGAATTTAAGAAGAATCTTGTGATTGTTGATCAAACCTTGGGCGGTTTAAAGAAAACGTATGCACAAGTATACGGAGATCTGACAAAAGCGGCTGACGATATAGACGATATTGAGCACGCCATGGAACTCATCAAGCCAAATGCAGCAAAAGCATTCTATTTCGAAGACGAGATGAGAAAGGCGAGACAGAAGCGTCGGGAGTGTAAAGACGCAATGATGCTGATCGAGCTTGTGATGAAATTTAATCTTGACGATTGGGGAACAGGAAAGGTGGACAACGCTTTGAGATCGTTAGATAATCGGTCTTATATGCCAAAGAATAGAAGAGATTTGTTTGAATAAGGAGTAAAAATGAACAAAGATCGGAGAAAAGCAATACAGGGTATTATTGATCATTTGAATGAACTCGATCAAAAGATAACGGTTTTATTACAAGATTTTGAAGATACGAAGGATGCAATTGATGACATTCTGGACGAAGAAGAAAATTATCGAGACAATATCCCAGAAAATCTTCAGGATAGTGAGAGATATAATAAAGCAGATCGAGCCTGCGATTATCTTTCTAGCGCATCTAGTCATATTGAAAATATACTTTATGCTCTTGAAGGAGACTACGAGAGCGTAACGTCTGATCTTGAAACTGCAATAGAATAATCAAGGAGGAAAATACCATGAGTGGAGCTGCTTCGTTCGTTTTAGGTCTGTTGGGTTTGGGTGCCAGTGCTGGTATCAATGCCGGTCAATCCATCAAACAGAAGAAGGCCGTACATAAAGCTGTTGAGGAGATGGGATACGTCGGTACGCCAGATGTGCTGCGGATGCGGGAGCGTGTTCGTAAAGAGTGGTGGGATATGTGTGGAAAGCACTACAATGCGTGTAAGAAGTGCAAGTTGGACTACGGCGACCCTTGGAAGACTCCGATGTGTTACTTGACCAAGCGTTGGTTCATTGCTCACCTGAATGAAAAGGGCATCCCATATGACGATGTGGTTGTGAATGATGTGACGGGCGTCCGCTACTATGAGCATCAAAACGAAATTTCGCGGAAATGGATACAGAAGTTAGGATAAAACACAACCAATTCTATTGATTTTACAACTGTAATGTGATAGAATAACAACCGAAAAGAAATAATCCGCAGGGCTTCAACAAAATGCGGTTGTTTAAAGAGGAGACAAAAATGATAAAGACTTTTACTGCGGAAGAGTTTTTTAATTATCTTATGTCATTTTCAAAGATTTTTATATGGGGAGGAGGTGACGGAGATAATGGACTTTACATAAGGATACGGTCCCAAAATCTTGAACTGATAAAAAGACGCAAAAGCTATGCGATTTGGGGGACACTCTACGGAAGTGATCCAGAACTGCAAGAAGAAGCGGGGTTCGTCGTAACTGGAAATAAATTCCATTGCGAAATTTCTGAAAATGGAAGAAAAGCCGAGGTTGTTACAAGATCTGATCTTTCAGAAGAACCAGTAAAGTTTGAACTTGTAAAGAGTAGTTTAAAATAAATAATCACAAATAGTCGCAAAACGGTTGACAACTACGCTTTAGGATGGTATAATGGGACCATGAAAAGACAAGCCATAAACAAGGAGGTCATAAATATGTTCATGGCTGGCAAGAGCGTCCCAAAGATCGGAGAGGTTAGGTTTGGCTATGTGGCTGAAAGTGAAGCGAAAACCAGTGTGCATAAGTACGTTGGAATTCATCCATATTTAATCATCTCAAATAATGTTTATAACAAGACAGCCGGGCAATGTGAAGTAATCCCTTTCACTACAAAACGAACCAATAGTCACAATCCTGTTCATGTTGATTATAAAGCCGGCGAAGTAGAAGGGTTGAAGAAGGATTCTACTCTTGTCATTGAAGGTAGAGACACAATTCGCAATCTGCAGCTTAGTGAGCCAATTGGTATTTTTACCGAAACAAATTGGGCAAAGGCTGTGAACGCTATGATGATTCAGTGTCCGCTCTTAAATGTGGGAGCACGAACCGACAGTCCAAAAGCTATCGCATAATCGTAGGTTTTAAATTTTTTCGTTGCAAAACCTCCTTACATAGTGTAAAATATAAATAAAACACAAACCATGCTGTGTGAGGAGTAGCTGAAATGAATGTAGATGATAAAATCTATAATTACAATAGAAAAGTTGAATTCATTGATTTTTACGTCGGTCAAGGCGAAACGGATAGCGCGAAAAAATCCAGGGCCGATGCAGCGTTGTCGGTCTTTAGACATATAGGCCCCATTGAAAAAAGATACGATAAAGATTTTTGTGAGTTTTCATTGGACTCTCAAGAAATGGATGATGTGTATCTTTTATGGTTTAATAAGTTATGCGCTGGGTCGCAAAGAAGACTTGTAGCTGTGATGAAAAGCTATGTATTATGGTGCTATGAAAATCAATTTATCAATGCACGAGAATATAAAAGTCACGGCATTATGATCAAGAGGGCAAGTCTTAAAAAGAATGCTTTTGAAACTTGCTCTGAAATAACAGTAAAACAGATTGAAGCGATTCAGAAAAAAAACAAATATGAAAGTGACTTCATTTTTGAAGATGAAGAATCCTTTATGAATTATGTTCAAAATTTATTTTACGGTGGGCGATATGCGATGACAGCTACGGTCGTTGTCTTGCTATATTATCAGTTTAGCTTTGATAGCATAAGAAATCTCCTAAAAACAGATGTAAATAAAGAGAATCACTCAGTTAAAACCGTTATAATCAATAATGACTATGCATTTCGTGTAATTTGGAATTCGGTTATGAGCACAGGATACGAGACGATAGTAAACCTTGGCGATAAACAAATATCGCGAATGGTTGAATATGTAGATAGCCCATATCTAGTACGTAGTATCGTCAAGGGAGATATGGTCCAGGATCAGATAAGCGTGCATTATGCACATAAATTAATAAGTATCGAAAAAGAAGCTTCAGCTTTTTTGCCAGATGATTCTCCGTACAAAGATATTTATATAAGAAGTTCTGTGATTCAAAAATTAAAAAGTTTTCACCAGATGAGAAAAGATCAGTTGTCTTATGGAACAGATTATGTAATAAAACATGTTGAATCATATGGAAGCGGAATAACTTATACAGACTATTGTATTATGGCATCTAAAGCTAAAAAAATCTAAAAATAAGACTAAGAGCCGAAAGGCTCTTTCTCTTAAAACGTGTAAAAGGTAGATAATAACAGTTGGCATGGAATACAGAATTACAATTACAAAATGGATTTGTGCAGTAATAGTTATGTTGTTTTGCGTTACCGTCGTTTCGACGGCTGCCAATGCGGAAAATCCAATTGAAGAATATAAAAATTGGTCCCCTGACTTAAAAAGATATACAGCGGAGATATGTAATGAATATGACGTTGATTACAGTTTGGCTGTTGCTGTTATATATAATGAAAGTCGGTTTCAAAGTGGACTAACACATAAAAATTCTAACGGTACAATTGACTACGGTTTGATGCAGGTTAATGAAGTTAACTTTGATTTTTTACATCGAACGCTTGGTATCAATTCAATGAAAGAATTGTTGGATGACGAAATTGGGGTTCGATGCGGAGTAGCACTCCTTGCATATCATAAACAGTTCACAGAAAGCGATTCGGCAGCATTACTTCGATACCAAATTGGAGCGGGGAAGTATCAACAGTATTTGAAGAATGGGCGTTATACAAATAAGACTCATCAGCAAGTAATTGGATATTTCAATACATATAAAAATTATTTGGAAGAACAGACTCAAGAATCAAAATTAGGTAGCTTCGTGCGGAACGATCCAATCGAATCTATCTTAAATATGTGGGCAGATATGCTCACTTGATAAGCTGGAGTGGCGCAATTGGTAGCGCAGGAAATTTGTAATTTTCAGGTTGTGGGATCGTGCCCCACCCCCAGCACCATTGAATGGCGGGAAACCGCATTAAAGATTACATATTTAAAAGGAGAAAGATTATGACAACTGAAACTATGACGATTCACCGTGCTCTTGCTGAAATCAATGTTCTGGAAGATCGGATTTCTAAGCTGACTCGTGAAGCCGTTTTTTGCGGTGCTGCTAAACAGAGCATGAAGAAGCTTGGTGGCGTAACGATCGAAGACTACAAGGCAAACGGTCAGAGCTCTTTGGATAAAATTAAGGATCTGATTGCTCGTCTGAATGCTATCAAGCGCGGCATTTCCGAATCTAATGCTGTTACTCATCGTACTGTCTGCGGTAAGGATTATACCATCGCCCAGATTATTTGGATGAATCAGCATGGTATTGATTTTCTGTGTGACCTGCTGAATCAGATGGAACGTCAGTATTCTAATGCGGTTTCCGTGATCGAACGCGCAAATGCCAGCCTGAGTGATCGGGCAGACGACTTCGTTATTCGGAGCAATAATCCTAACGATAAGGATGGCATGTCTTCTGATGCAATCCGCGATATGCGAGATGGTTATATCGAACGCGAGACTATGATTCTGATTGACGGTATTGACATCAGAAAGACCAAAGATGATTTGGCTGACAAAATCAATAAGTTTAAAGCGGAAGTTGATGCAGTTCTGTCTGAATCTAATGCTACTACGGAGATCACGATTGAGTATTAATCGTTGATACATATTCACTGTTTATCGAATACGACGAACTGTAATCGTTCGCTCTTTGCTAATGGCGGCGGTGCTAGAGCGAAATCAAATAATAAAACAAGCAGATAGTCATATATAAAAGCGGCCTGATAAGCCTATATGAAGATCAAGTATAAATAAATTTGATATTACTTGGATTTCCCGATTGGTCAAGAGGTTACGACACGAACATGAAATTCGGTACGCTGGTTCGAATCCGGCATCGTGGGAAAACATCGAATCAAGAGAAGGAGTTGTCCTAAGGGCCAACACGTAATTGATTCAAATTCTTCGGAAAGGTTAAAGTTTATTTGTTTAAAGGTTAAAGGTTGAAAGTTCAAAGCTTAAACTTACATCAAAGATTAGACAATAACGAATACAGGTCAAAGGTCTTTAAAATCCATGGGCATAGGTTCGTGGGTCGATTACATAAGCCCCGTCGTTTACCACATGGCTGATAAATGGTGAGCGCCAAGGCAGGGGCGCAACAAATCCTGCCGTTTATATGGGAGAATAGCTTAACTAGTAGAGCTGGGGTGGTGCCCTGAGTGCATGGTGCAAGTCCTGCTTCTCCAAGACCGAAAGTCACTAACGATATTTGGAAGTGCGCATATACTATTGAAGTTTCGTGATGAGTAGGCCAATTGTGGTTCTGTAGCTCAGTTGGTAGAGCAGTGGATTGAAGCTCCGTGTGCGCCTGTTCAATTCAGGCTGGAACCACCATTAGGAATAGCGAGCCTTCATAGAGCTGATCAGGGGCCGATGTAGCAAGCTTGGTCAAACTGCGTGCCCTGACGATGTAAGATCCGCATTCCGAGCGCAACTGTGCGTGAGTCTCACCAGCTCAAAAACAGTTTATATAGGTCAGTGTGCTGAATGGTTGAAGGCAGCAGGCTGTAAACCTGTGACACCAGAAACGTTGTAGGTTCGAATCCTACCTGACCTACCAAGTAAGTGATTCTTAAATTGCGCAGAACAAAGGATTAGCCTTTTAGGGGCTGTTACTATTACAATGGCAGCCTTGATTATCGGTGATGATGCCAACTCGCGAGGGTGCGTAAGCCGACTTTTATATGTGATCGTAGCTCAGCTGGTAGAGCATCTGACTTTTAATCAGAGGGTTTTCGTGGGTTCGAACCCCATCGATCGCACCAGTTACGGCGGGAGGTTTATCATATGGCAATAGCAAATGGTTACATATTAGTTTGGTGCCCAAATCATTTACATGCAAATACCAGTGGAATGGTGTATGAACATGTTTTGGTTGCAGAGCAAAAAATAGGGAGGCCGTTGAAACGTGAAGAAGTAGTTCATCATATAAACCATATCCGAAACGATAATCGTCCAGAAAACCTTATAGTATTTGCAACCCAAAGCGACCATACTCGTTTCCACATGCTGCACGAAGACTTTGGTATGTGTCACCAATATGAAGATGGTTCATACTGGTGCGAAGAAAAAATAAATCGATGCCAAGTATGCGGTGTAATTATTGATCGAAAATCAAAGCTTTGTGTATCTTGTTATCAAGATAAACTTCATAGTCATTGGCCAACAAGAGAAGATTTGAAAAATTTGATTAGAAATACTCCATTTGAACAGATTGGGAGAATGTTTAATGTTACTGGGAACTCAGTAAAGAAATGGTGCAAGTTTTATAATTTGCCATGCAGAGTCATGGATATTAAACTTATTTCAAATGAAAATTAGGTACTAATCTAATCTGATCGTAGCCCGCCGTGTACACCATGCGGTAAGTAGTTTTCGAGTTGCAACTATTGTAGCCAGCATTAGTACGTACAACTGATGTGATGGTATTGTTAGTAGTTCTGCAGAAGGAACGAAAACATAAACCGATGACTGCTGGAAAGACAGCTATATGAGCGTCTGTACCTTAATTGGTAAAGGAATGGGCTCTAAACCCAGTGAATTTTCGTTCGAATCGAAACAGGCGTGCCAAGAGAAAAGGAGATGATTCGGTGAACGTCATAAAATTCTTTCCAACTAATTTTGCACATTGCGTTTTATCGCAAGATTTTTTATAAAGAAATCGGTTTGTGGGGCGCAATTGAGTCTGGACGAATTACAAATGTTTATCAGATGAAAATCAATCCTAATACATATAAAGCAATCGAAGAACAATTACGAAAAAATTGGTCGAAAAATCAGAAGACTCGGTGTTATAAAAAATCACGAGCACAGGAAATGATTTCTTTTGACTGGATGAACTTCTCTCCGGTCCAAGACAAAAATGTTCCTGAAAATGAAATCTGGTGGGAGGCAGATGATGGTGAAACAGCAGCAACCGTATAAATGTATTATGGGTAAACAAGGCTGGGGCACTGATGAATTTGAACATCGACGTGCATGCTGGGCGCAAGTTCGTAATAATTGGTCAAGAGCAAAACTTCGTGATAAGAGGCTCGCGAAACATCGAATGAATCAAATTGAACGCGAACAAATAAAGAAGGAGCTTGAAGAGTATGACGGCAGGAGAGAAGATTCGTAAACGTCGGATTGAAGTTGGTATTAAACAAAAAGACTTCGCAAGATTGATGAATAAGACGGCTGCATATATCAGTGCTATTGAGCTTGGGAAGCGCAGAGTAAAAGAAAATCAGCTTGAAAAATATGCGGCAGCTTTAGAATGTAATACGGTCGATTTAAAAGATGATGATTCTCAGTATACGATCGACCCTCATGACGATGACTTCGGTGCGATTTGTAATTGTGCAGTCCGATACGCACTCGGTCGTAAAACTTATATGCCAAGTCTCGTAATGGATTTTATCAAACCACATCTGAGTGAATTGAGCGACAAGACCCTGTGGTGCTTCCAGAATGATCTTCAGGAGCGAGCTCGTATCACAAGAGATTTTTCAGATGATTGGGCTGGAGACGAATGGAAACAGTTTCAACAGATGGTATATGATGAGTTTATAAGGAGACATGGTTCAAATGGTTGATGTGCTGCTTGCGGTACTGTCCGTCTGTGCGATTACAGTAAGCTGTTCAATGATCTGTAAAACATTTGACTTTCAAACTTCCGGTCTGCGATTTGTCGTGTGGCTTGGATCAAGCAGTTTTATGATCGTTTTTGTGATTCTATTTTATCTTAATATTAGGGGATGAACAATCCTCTTTATAAGCGGCAATGGCTGAGTGGTTTAAAGCGGTGGACTTGAAATCCATTGATGGTAATACATCCGCGAGTTCGAATCTTGCTTGCCGCGTTATTTTAAAAATTAAATATTATGAGGTGTCTCAAATGAAAACAAATGATTGGATCTCTGTAAAAACCTCCTTACCACCTAAAGAAGATAAGAAGTGGACTTGGAGTGATGTCGTTTGGGTTTATGACGAAGAATGCGGACAGCGCAAAGGTTTTCTTGATGATAACAACCAGTGGTGTGATGCAAATGAGTATTTATATTTAAACCATGTTACACATTGGATGCCTCTGCCAGAAGACCCGCCAAAGGAGAAAACCTAATCATGAAAACGACGAAGAAAGACTGGATCTATCGTGTGATTCTTCTAATTCTGTTGGCGATTATCTGGGACATTGGCGCGGCTATGACTTCGCCAATTTTTGTTCCCCAAAAGGGTGCCGTGTTCCGTGAATTTTTATTGCTGATTCAGAATGGCACAATGCTCAAAGCGTTTCGATATTCATTGATTCGTATTACAGCAGCAGCTCTTCTGAGTGCAGGTATCGCAGTTCCACTTGGCTGCCTGATGAAAATCTGTCATCCGATTCAAAACCTGTTGTATCCAGCGATTCGGGCAATGAGATTTTTGCCAGTGACTGCTTTTTATCCACTGCTTACGATGTGGTTCGGAATTGGCGAGAAAATGAAAATCGCTTTCTTGTTTGTGGCCAGCTTCGTATTTATGTTACCAAGCGTACTGATTGCTCTGGACGATGTATGTGATGATGTGATCGAGGCAGCTAGTATTGACGGGGCAGGGAAGTTCAACACGGTCACACGAATTATTCTTCCGATGGCAGCACCGTCCATTTGTCAATCCTTTGCTACAATGTACGCCATTGGTTGGACATATATCGCGGTAGCGGAAACGGTAAATGCAAAGTATGGTATCGGGTATCTGATTTATACTTCGTCTGCTCGTGGTCGTACAACGCTGGTATTTGTTGGAATTCTGGCGATTGTGATTTTCAGTATTCTATTTGACTGGATTACGAGCGTCTGTATCAAGAAGATTTTTAAGTGGAAATTTTCATAAGGAGGATATATGACACACGAAATCGAAATAGATGGCTGTCTGAACGTTCCAACCACTGTCAGTTTGAATGACGTTGTAGATGAATTCTTAGCATTTATAGAAAATCGCGGCTGGTATTTTGGTGGCGGATTTAATGAATTTAAAGACGACCACTATGAATCAATAGATGTCAGAGAAGAAGATTAAAGAGGAGAAAATTATGGCAAAGAAAAGTTTTTTCGAGAAGCTCGGTCTTGTTGAGTCGGAAGTAGCTTCTGAGTATGAAATGCCAGAAGTAGCAGACGTGAATGTTGGTGTCTCTTTTGGACCTAATATCGAACAGCCGACTCCTGTGCAGGCCGAGGTTCCGGAGGGTGACACGATTGACATCGGAGCTGTCTACGAAGCAAATAGTATGAATCCTGCCGACTCTGTTACTGTCTACAAAATCAAGGATGTGATCGACACATTCCCGTCTGAGATGCCCACCAAGACCAAGCGAGCTACGGTCAAGAACCTGATGGGAACGTTGGGGTATGATGCGGCCGTGATTATTTCTGACGCGGAACAGCGCAAGGAACTCCTGCGGGCTGTTGGCAACGATAAAATGAACGCTCTGTTTGATGAGATGAAGAGCAACGACCAGCAGATCGAATCCATGAAGGAACAGATCGAAGCACTGACCAATCGGAATGTTGAAGCGACTGCGGCCATTGAGAAAATCACAAATACGGTCCAGGATGAGCTCAAGATGATTTCTTCCATTGAGGAGTTTATCGAAGAGGATAAGACGGAGCCCGCCGGGAAGGAGGGCGTCTGATGTTTTCTTTAACCATTCCTGAGTTTGTGGTCATTTGTGTCAGCGGTGCATTTGTAATCAGTCTGATTCTGTTCCCATCTTGGAGAGAGCAAATTAAAACTCTCGCTGGTGGGTTTCTTCAAAAGTTTGTGCAGGACACAGCTAAGACTCCTGAAGGAGCCAAGGCAATCTATGCACAGAAGATTGATGAGGCAACCGATCAATATAACGATGCGTGCCGCACTCTAAGAGATTTAACTGGTAAGCTCAAGACGATTCAAGATCAGTTCGCCTCCGCGCAGAAACGAGCTGAAGATTACGATAAACGCGCTAAGGCCGCTATGAGTCGTGGCGACGAAGAATCTGCTACTATTTTTGCTCGTAATCTTCAGGAAGAAATGGACGCTATGGAGAATCTGTCTCAGCAGTATGCTAAAATGCGCCCGGCAGTTGAAGAAATGAAAAATATCAAAGAAAAGTTGGAAAATCAGCTGGCAGCTCTAAAGCGTGAGAGTAAAGATGTCGTCTCCGAGATGCAGGCTAATGAGCAGATCTCGGCCGCATATGATTCCGTTGGTAAGTTTCGTTCTGCTACTGGTACAGATAAGATGCTTAATGCTACTCGTGATGGTCTGCAGGAGAGTCGCGAGAAAGCAGCTGGCGCAAAGGTCCTGTATCAATCAAGCCGTGATGGTAAATTGGATAAGGCCAATGCGAAAACTGCTGATTATAAGGTGAATGATTATCTGGAGAGTCTAAAGAAGGGGACTGCGAAACCCATCACATACGACATTAAGGATATCAATGCCTTTACTAAATCGTCTGGATTGAATACTCAGTCCAAGAAATAAAATTAAAAATCAAATAGGAGAGAATAACATGTCTAAGTTCAAATTGACTAAGGCTGGCCGTGCTGTTGTTGGCGTGGTTCTTGCGGTGGCTGTTGCTATTGGTGTCGTTGGCAGCATCAAGAGCGGCGTGATTAAGTTCGATAAGAAGAAGCCGACTACATCAAAGCCGAGCACTTCTATCAGTACAGATAAGCCGTCTAATTCCGCTGGGGATGATACGATCAATCTGTCTCTGGATGAGTGGGCGGGGTGGTTGAGTTGCATTACGGCAAATGGTGGTCTCACCACTCAGCCCGGTTCTGTGTTTGATCAGCTCGGCATCAAGGTGAATATCAATGTCATCAACGACGCTACTGAGTCCAGTAACGCTCTGATCTCTGGTGATCTGCAGGCTGCTGGCTATACTACGAACCGTGTCGCATTCCTGTCTCAGAAATTCACTGACGCTGGCAAGAATGTTATCATGCCAATTTTTACCAACTACAGCTACGGCGGCGATGGTATTATCGCTTCCACTCAGTTTGCGGATGTGAATTCGTGGGTCAATGCCAAGATCGGTGTCCCTGAGTTCTCTGAGGCGGAGACTCTGGTTGCTTGGTTCGTTAATAATTCCAGTCTGTCTGATGCTGACAAGGCGACTATCATGAACAATCTGATTATGTTCGGCACCGCAGACGATACCGCTAAGGCATATTTCGCTGGCCAGATTGATGTGGCCGCAACATGGGAGCCCTATTTGACTCAGGCCAAGACCTACACCAATAGCACGGTCGTCTTTGATACCAAGTCTTCTTCTTCTCTGGTCATGGACGGCATTGTGTTTGATGCTGATTGGGCCGCAGCTCACGAAGATACTGTCAAGAAGTTCGTTAAGGGCATTCTGATGTCTTATGACCAGCCTATCAATTACAATGCAGCTCGTGAAGTGTTCCCGATGTACTCTACTTCTTCTGATGCCGATATTGATGCGACTTATGCAAATGCTAAGATGGCAAGCTGGAAGGACAATTACAACATTTTGAATGATACCGCTCCGATGATTTATAACCAGATGTGTGATATTTGGGAGGATCTAGGCGAGACCGTTAACCGTGACCTCGTAAATACGTTGTTCGACACTACATATATCGACGCACTGAAGAGTGATTTCAAGTCCACCGCCTCCGCAAATGCTACTACCCAGGTCGTTGTGAGCGACGAGACTCGTGCGAATATCACTCAACAGGTTACTGACAATCTGGATTATGATTCTATGCTGAGCAAGACCGCCAATGTGACTTTCGTACCGGATTCTTCCGTGTTTACCGATCAGGCGAGTGCCGCTTCTGTTCTGAATGATTTCGTGAATATCGCTAAGACTCTGGATGGTACTATGATTGTTATCAATGGCAATATCAACGCAAATACAACTACTGATTTTGGTAAGCAGCTTAGTGTGAATCGTGCTCAGGCAGTTGCAAATTATCTGGCTACTCAGGGCATTTCTCAGGATCGACTGATTGTGACTGGATCTGGCAATGCGAAGCACGAAGCAGATAAGGCGGCAGGCACTCTGAGCAGTGATGTAAGTGTGTACCAGTCCACTGATATCAGCTTCCTGCGAATTGAGAACTGAGGTGATTCAGATTGATCTGGATTGAAATTAAGCAGGCAGTGATTATTGTAGCATGTTTAATGGCACTTGCATTTGCTGTTGGATATTTTTCACACGGTCCTTCTCCTAAATCTTAAACTTTCGGCGGTGCTCAGGTAGCACTGGGTACCGCCTTACATGATGTGCCATAGCCAAGTCGGTTAAGGCAATGGACTTTGACTCCATGATCGTGTGTTCGAGTCACACTGGCACAACCACAAAATAAATCAAAGGAGATTCGTCGAATGGTTACAGAAGAACAGCTTGAGATGGCAATTCGAGATTTTATTAGTAATTGTAAAGGAATTGGAACTGCTTATGATACTCACTGTTTGAAATGTAGATATCACTCAGTATGCGATCGATTGATAGTATACGAATCTAATGAGCCTTGTGATTAGACTCTTTATCCAAAGGAGGAAAAATAATGTCAGTCTATATAACCGGTGATATTCACGGTGATCCGAGTCGGTTTTATGAGTTGAAATACCTCTGCAAAAAGAATCCTGATATTGAATGGATTATCTGTTTGGGTGATGTTGGATTGAATTATTGCGGGGTAAACTCCAGAAAAGAACGTTATATCAAAGACGTAGCAGCTGAGATACCGGCAAAGCTGTTCTGTATCCATGGCAATCATGAACGTCGGCCGAGTGAAGCGGACGGATATCAAAAGGTGTTGCTACGAGATGGAGTAATTCGTGGCCTGATGTGGTGGAATCCCGATTATCCGAATCAATATTTCGCAGTTGATGGATTAATTTACGATATCACAACATCGGAACGAGACATTAAAGCTTTAGTGTGTGGCGGGGCTTATTCCGTTGATAAATATTATCGTCTGCAAAATGGTTGGAACTGGTGGCCAGACGAACAACCTGATTTAGGCACGAAGAAATTAACCATGAGTTCAGCTAAACAGGCCAATATCGATATCATGTTGACTCACACTTGTCCGCTGCGCTTTGAACCAACAGAACTGTTCATTGATGGCATTGATCAGAGCACAGTAGACACATCAACTGAAGAATTTTTCGACAAACTTTACGAGCAATTTCCGGCAGATCATAAACCGATGTGGTACTTTGGCCACTTTCACGGAGATAAATACACAGATGATTATGTGATGCTTTTCTACAACATCATAGAACTGAAGTGAATTTATAAATAGTAAAACGAAAGGGGATTACCGATGCTATATGGACGAGCTTCTCCGAATCTAATGAGGTAGTGATAAATCAAAATTAGATAGGAGAAACAACATGATTTGCAATTTTTGTGGCAAAACTTTGGATTCAATGGACGAGGATGTTCTGGGTGAGCAGCAAATTGTTTTCCCATATGGAACTAAGCGTGACGGAGATCGCATGATCTTTGTTATTTGCTCCGATTGCATCGACAAGCTGGCTGATGAATTTATTTCTCGTTGCAAACATGAACCCAAAATTGTTCCGTTTGGTGTTACTTTGCCTGAATGGGAACACAAGACTACCGAAGAAGTCGATTATTGATTTTTTTACATAACAGGAGGTACATATGGCAGATAAGAAGAACGACGTTTATGCACGTTTTAATTTTTGCGGTAAAGTTTTCGTTTCTCGCAAGGCACCCATGGTAAAGCGCGACACTCTGAAAACCAGCGAGAAGATCAGCATCAATTTTGGTATTAAGGCCGGTACTAATATGGGCTATGTCAAGCTGGAAGGCTTTAAGAATGATGTGATCAAAACGCTCGATCCCAACATGAAGAGTATCGAGGTGGATTGGGCAGACCGTTTTGATGAAGATGTCATCAAGAATGTGTCCAGCATCAAGAAGTTCACTGTCAACCTGGGTGAGCGTAAAGAGTTTATTACTGAATGGGATATGATCGAGTATCTGGAGTCTGCTCTGACCGGTTATGAGGATGATATCGTTGTTACTGGTCAGTTTGTTCTGCGTCCTGGCACTGGCAAATACAGCGATCAGGTTTATCGTGAGTTCCAGATTCAGAACGTGTATATGCCCAGTGAGAAGGATACCCCTCATCTGACTATGAATCTGGATCTGTATTACGACAAGGACAGCATGGATAAGAGCAGCCTGAAGGATGATGGCAAAATCTTTATGCACTGCTACACTCCGATGTATTCTAAGGCAGACAATGCCCGCAAGATGTTCTTGATCGATACTGTTTTCAATACCGCTGTCTTTGATATGAGCAAGCCGAAGCATAAGGCGATTTATGATTACAAGATGCGTTATCTGGAGACCAAATCTCGTAATCCGGTCCACATGAACTGGCAGATCGCCGTGGTCAATGGCGCTGAGGAAGTTGAATTCACCATGGACAGCCTGACTGAGCAGCAGAAGGAACAGGTTGAGCTCGGTATTTCTAAGATGGAGGACTTCAAGCCTCGTGGCAATATCTTCGGAGAGCGTGTTAATGAACTGCGCCTAGTGAAACCTATCCTGACTGGCGAGTTTGAAGAGTGCAAGGCAGCTGCTGACTCTGAGTATACTGCCCGCGAGTTCGAGGACGAAATCTATGCTCCGGCTTCCGACGAGAGTGTGGACGATATGGTAAGCGGCTCTTCTAAGTCTAAGACAAAGGCTAAGACTGCACCGGCAGTTGAGGCTCCGGCAGAGGACGAGGAAGATATCGATAGCATGTTTTGATCCAGTTGATTTGCCGTGGAATGAAAATTAAAAAGGAGAATACATAATGGGTTTCAAAATCAATCGTATCAAGGCAGACCTTGGCAGTTATCCTCATTATATGCTGCTAGGAATTCGCAAGATCGGCAAAACTACTTTCATTCGTGATCTGATCAAAGAGAAGTATGGCGATGCAACCAAGGGTCTACTGATTTCCTGTGGCGCTGAAAATGGCTACCACGCTCTGGATGATCTGCAGGTTGAAGAAGCGAAGGTTTTCAATCAGGATTACGACGAAGAGACCGACAGCCGTGGTTTCATTCAGATTGTTGATGATATCGTCGAGAACAATAAAGACTACGGTATTAAGCTGGTTGCTATCGACACATTGGATTGTCTGTATGATATCGCTGCACAGGAAGTCGTTCGGTTGTCTCGCAAAGAGACTGGTAAGCCATGTAAGAGCATAAATGATGCGTTTGGAGGCTACGGCCGGGGGCTTGATCGTGTGATTGCACTGATTCAAGAGCAGATCACTCGTCTGGAAGATGCCGGTATCGCCGTATTCATCCTGTCTCACGTTAAGGAAAAGACTCGTACTGATATGGTCACTGGTGAAGAATATCAGGTTTGGACTAATAACCTGATGGATAAGGTGTATGGCGCTATTGCTGACACCGCCCAGATGGTTATGATGGCGGTTTTTGATCGTGAAATCAAGGATAAGAAGGTCACTGGAGAAAATCGTGTCCTGTATCTGCGTGCTACTGCAAGCCTAGATGCCGGTTCTCGTTTCCATGGTCTGCCTGAGAAGGTTCCTTTTACCCCTAAGGCTTTCGTTGAAGCGTTTGAAGAGGGCGTTAAGAACTCTGCCACTATGAAGCCGATGAATGATGCTGATATGGCTGCCCGTCAGAAGGAAGAGATCGCACAGCAGGAAAAGATGGCAGGAATCGCTCGTCGTAAGGATGCAGAAAATCGTGCTGCAGCTCAGGCTGAAGAGGATGAACCTCATCGCGCCGAGTGGATTAGTGTCATTCAGGATCGCTTCGCCAATGCTTCCGCCGAGGTTAAAGCTCAGGTTAAGGCTATTCGTGACACAGTTGGGATGAAGTTTACCGATCCTGAGTTTCCTATCAATGAACTGAAGACCGTTTATTTTTTGGTCAACTAATACAACCTATTGTACTTTGACGACCAACTAATTTGCGTAGTGGTGGGATGGTGGGCAGTTCGAGGTAGGAAATATGGCGAAATCTAAGATGGTCAAATGCATGGCCACTGGAGTCGAAGGGCCAAAAGAGCAATTCTACAAGGCTCCAAACAATAGATATTTTCAGTCTGAAGCCGTTTATCAGGCGTGGCTTGAAGGGCGTCGGAAGGAAAAAGCTCGGAAGGAGAAACCCAAGCCTCAAAAGAAGCCCGGGCGGACTGCAGAGTCTTATAAAAAATTGTGTGACACGATTGCTGGCTTGATCGGTTATGATCTTAATGGAGGACAACCGATGCCAACAGTAGTGTTCCGCCGGCTAAAGGAATTGGAGTTCTATTCCGATGAAATCATTCAGATGACTTTGGACGAGAAACGCACTGCAATTCAATGGGCAATTACGAACAAGAATTTTTCTGATGATACAGCGAAAGCTAATTATCTGATGGCCATTGTTCGGAATAATATTGCTGCTGTGTATCGACGCGAAAAAGACAAAACTGAAAAAACAGTTAAAGAAGAATCTCGTCCTGATTTAGATGCGATGGTTGATTTATCCAACGTTGGCGCAATGCATAAGGGGAATGACGTAAGCAGTTTACTCGGAGGTGACGATTTGTGGATCTAAACAAGACGATTGAAAAAATTGAAGCGAATCGTGAACAGACAGAAGCAAGCTTTGTTTTTTGCCTTTGGAAAGATCCACAACGTTATGATGACTACAAGAATGTGAATGAAGGAGCCAATAAGAATCTAATTTGTGAAGAACCACTTTTTTATTTCCTTATTGGAAGAGGTATTCGTCGGCAGGGTTTTTCTAATATCGATAATATCACTCTTGATACGTACTTGTCAGATAAACCTACATTACGGAAGCATTACGAAGAACTTAACGGTTGGAAAGCCTGCAAGGTGATGATGGATCTGGTCGATTCCGAAAATACAGACAGCTATTACAACCAAATAGCAAAAATGAACACGCTCAAGATTCTTGCTACGAAGTTTGACGAGATGCTGAGCACACCAGAGCGATTTGAGAATTCAACTAATGAAGAAGTATATGAAGCATTTGAACTGCTAAATAACAGTGTGGCGCTAACAACTGGAACTGATTCAAAAATTGAGTCACTTGTTGTTGATGAAAAATATCTTCAAGACTGTAACGCCGGCATGGATCAAGGCATCAGCTATGCGGCTGGAGCCCCTCTTTTGAATTATCTGACACTTGGCGCACCAGTTGGAGATATGTATCTGTTTGCCGGCCATAGTGGCACAGGCAAGTCAAGTTTCATCTTTGAAAATATGGTTCTTCCGTTTGCTGAAGGTGGCACAGGTGTTGCAATTATTTCAAACGAGATGCAGAGCAAAGCATACAAAAATATGTTACTTGTTCACATTCTTACAAAGGATTTAGATTACTGGAAAATCACCCGTAAGAAGCTTAGTCTTGGTCATTTTAACGAGGAAGAATTTGAAATGCTTCGTAAGGCGGCTGCCATTACAAAAGAAAAGTATTCCCATATTCGATTCGTAAAAATGTTCGAGAATGATACTTCCAAAGTGCTCCAGTATATCAAGCGACTTGCACGATCAGGAACAAAAGCAATCATATACGACACTATGAAATCGGATGACGGTATCGACGATAAGATGTGGCAGGCGCTGCTGATGAATAGTCGCCGTATTTTTAATACCGTTTCAAAAGAGCAGGTCGCAATGATTTGCACTTTTCAGCTGGCTTTACATACAACGAACCAAAGATGGCTTGATGCAACCTGTCTGTCGAACTCAAAGCAAATCAAGGAAGTGGTTGCGCAGGCTGTATTTGCCAGACCGGCCTGGCAGGACGAATATACTGGCGAGAAGTTTGACTGCAATCCGTATCGACGTAACAAGGACAATCCTAAAATCAAAGAGCCGTTCATTATGGATAAGGACAAGAAATATATGGTCCTTTTTCTAAACAAGACCCGTTCTGATGAAGACGGCCAGACACTTCTTTATCAATGGGATTCGGCATGGAATCGTTGGGTTGAAATCGGATTCTGCACCATCGTGAACGATCATGGCGTGTACGACCGTCGATAAGCTAGAAGGAGGGGTGATTATGTGGACGTGAATCTTTTAGCGTCTAAGCTTGAAAATCAACCAGACAAAATCATCCAAATCCTTGAAGCACTTGGTTTTGAAAATATCAAGTTTAATCCTCAAAAGAATAATCTGCGGTTCGCTCGTGAGGAATCCAGAAATCCCACTAGTTGTATGGTAGATTGCGGTACACTCCGATTCTTTGTCTTTTCTACAAACCAGAAGGGCAATATTTTTAGTCTGATTATGGATGTTAAAAAATGTGCATTTCCAGACGCATTGAGGTTTGCCGCACGAAAGGCTGATATCTCAGATGAAGAAGTTAATATCAAAACCCATTGGCCATTCGGTGGTTTCTTTTTAAAATTAATGCCTGACTATGAAGAAGAGATGGAAGATTTGAAAACATATCCAGAAGAAACACTGGAACCGTATGCAAACAAATTCAACCTTCAATTTATCAAGGACGGCATCAGTCTGGAAACACAAGAGAAGTTTGGGGTTGGATATGATGAAGTATCAAATCGAATCACTATTCCTGAACGGGCTACCGATGGCTCCCTAGTTGGAATCATGGGACGAGCAAATTATGAATGTGATCACGATAAACGCTGGTATCCATTGATTGCTTGTCCTCGTAGCAAGACGCTGTTCGGTTACACGGAAAACTATCATCGGATTCAGGAAACAGGGAATATCGTTCTCTTCGAATCTGAAAAAGCAGTTCAGCAGTGTGATTCGTTTGGCAGCAATATCGCTCTCGCAACGTGTGGCTGCCATGTGTCAGACACGCAGGCGAAATACATAAAACGGCTTCTTCCAAAGAAAATTATCTTGGCTTATGACGAAGGGCTTGAAGAAGAACATCTGGTCAATGAGTGTAAAAAACTTATCGTGAATAATCCGATTCTGAAAACAAAGGTCGGTTATATCTGGCCTGATGGATTGATTCGCGAGGGTTCCAAGATGAATATCGCCGATCTTGGTAAAGATGCTTACAAAGAGGGCGTAACAAAATATGTGAAATGGGTAGAGGAGTGATGTAAATGGGACAAAGAGTAATCGCACCAGAGCTGCAGGCGTTGTATGACAAAGGTGCACAGGTGTACAGCTATTCAAAGCTGAGTACGATCCACGATTGTCCATATAACGCATACCTTACATATGTGGAAGTTCCAAAACGAGAACAGTGCGCCAATGTGTATTCCTCTCTTGGTACCGTGGTTCACGATACGCTGGAAGGAATCATTGAAGGGAAGAACGCGGAAGCGGATATCGGTCCTGCCATCGAAAACGGTCTGGACGAACTCGATATGCTCGGTATCGATTTCCCTAAAACGAGAGATGGTGGCAATGGCATCCGTGATAAGTAGGTCTCAAACATGCGCTGTATGGCTCGCGATTGGGTCAGTCCAAAGGGCGAGTACGAAGTCGAAAAGCTGCTCATTCTGAAGCTTCGTGATGATCGTTATCTTCAAGGCTACGCTGATTTGATTCGCGTTTTGCCGGATGGTCGGCTACAGGTGTTGGATATCAAGACCTCTAGTCAGTTTAAGGACGAAGATCTGCTTCATTATGGCCGTCAGCTGGTCGCGTACACTCTGGCCCTTGAACAGGCAGGATTCAAAACGGCAGTTCCCTGTTGGATCATGGTGAAATACTGCAAGGTTACATACGAAACCGGATTCGGAAAACGTGCGAAACCAGCCGAAAAGATTTTGGATCGATGCAAAGTGGGTTACACGCTGCGGTCTACGGTTCGTTCCAAGATGAAAGCCGCCGGGTATGACAGTGAGCAAATCGAAATTGTTACACAAGCATTTATCGAATCGAACGATATCAATGATCTGCCGGAAGATATTCGCTGTCAGTTCAAATTGACTACATATGTCAGACCGTATCCTGTCACCGATGAACTGCGCAAAGAATGTATCGATTACATAAACGAAACAGCGAACGAGTTCGAGGAGCGGAAACGCAGTGGCGAATGGCCTGCACGAGAGATTGAAGAAAAAAATGGCAGCCCAAACTTCTTCTGTACCAATCTGTGTGGGCATCGTAAAACTTGTGAATATCTTCGTGATTGCATCAATAAACAGACATTCTATTCTGCAAAAGACCCAAGCGTGATTGGTATAGACGATTTGTTTTAAGGAGGATTCATGGAGCAAAACTATGTTGTATATCATTTGCACGACGATAAAGGTTCGCTTCTTGATTCTTGTACAAAATGGGAAGACTATGTTGATCTAGCTGCTTCTTACGGGATGAAAGCAATCGCTTCTACCAACCATGGTTACAACCTTAACTGGACTGAAAAGAAACAGTACGCAGAAAAGAAGGGGTTGAAGTTTATCGTTGGCTGTGAAGTATATCTTACTTCTGAGATATATCATTATCCAGAGATTCCAGACGAGGTTTATGAATCTTATCAGGGATGGGACCCGCAGGAAGCACAAGAGGAAATTGGTAAAATGATGGATGCCGGACGCTATAAAGTTCGCGACAACTTCCATACGATTCTTCTTTGCAAAAATGCTCGTGGTGTTCTGGAGCTAAACAAAGTAATGGGCACATCTTATGATGCTGACCACAAGTATTATAAGCCGCGCATTACTTTTGAAGAGTTCTTTGGCTTGTCTGATAACATCATCAAAATCTCTGCCTGTCTGGCAAGTCCACTTCGTAAATACACGTCAGAATGTGATGGATTTCGTCAGGAAGTCTATGACAAACTATGCGAGACTTATGACTATTATGAGATTCAGTATCACGATTGTGACGATCAAAAGGAATATAACCAGTATCTCTGGGAGCTTTCTAAGAAATATCACAAACCACTGATTGCTGCAACTGATACCCATAGTCTGAATGCGTATAAAGCAGAGTGCCGTAAGATCCTTATGATGGGCAAGGGAATCGAGTTCACTGGCGAGGACGAATTTGATTTGACCTTCAAATCTTACAATGAACTAGTCGATGCGTTCACTGTGCAAGACGCGCTCCCTCGTGAAGTCTGGATGGAAGCAATTGAGAATACGAATCGAATGGCCGATAGTGTTAATGATTTCACTCTGAGCACAAAGGCGCGATATCCCATTTTGACTGGAACCTCTGAATCAGATGCCAGAGTTTATATCAAACGTACCCATGATATGCTGAACGACAAAATTCATCGAGGCATCATTCCTGAACATGAAGTCGCACAGTTTAGGGCGGATGTAAAAGAAGAACTTACAGTCTTTAAGAAAACCAACATGCTGGGCTTTATGCTTTCTATGAGCAACCTGATGATTTGGGGCAAAAATGAAGGCATTCCGTTCGGACCAAGTCGTGGTTCTGTTGCAGGTTCCAGGTGTGCATTCGTCACAGACATCATCGATGTTGACCCGGCTCGCTGGAATCTGGTGTTCTCGCGCTTCTGTAATGAAAACCGTGTTGAGATTGGTGATATTGATATCGATGTGCCGGATGCTTATCGTCCCATGATTTACAACCACATCTTTGAATCTTTCGGACGCGAGAAATGTGCATACGTTCTGGCTATGGGTACTCTGGCAGGGAAAGCGACAATCGACGAGATTGGACGAGCCCTTGCTAAAGTCTGGAAGCGAGAAAACCCAGATGTAGATGAATCCAAGAATCCTTATTCCCTTGATCGAATCGCAAAAGTGAAAAAGGAATATGATGTCAGCGCTGAAAAGTGTCGTGCAGACCATCCTGATATTTTCTACTATTTCGATGGATTGCAGGGGACAATTGTATCGCTATCTCACCATCCGGCCGGCGTTATCATCGCCCCAATCGACCTCTATAAAAGGTATGGTGTCTTTCAAGATAAAGACGGTCTGCCTATTCTGTGTCTTGACATGGAAGCGTCTCATGCAGTCGGTCTGGCAAAGTACGATATCCTCGGTCTTGATACAGTGTCTGTTATTGATAAGACCTGTAAGTTGGCTGATATTCCGTACCCACACACCTGGGAGATGAACTTCGATGACCAAAAGGTTTGGGCTGATATGAAAATGTCTCCGGTTGGTATTTTCCAGTTCGTTGAAGACTTTGCTTTTGATTCGCTCAAAAAATATGACGTTCACAGCATTGCAGATTTGAGCTTGGTCACAGCAGCTATCCGACCCGGCGGAGCTTCTTACAGAGATAAACTTTTCCGGCACGAAGCAAATCACAATCCGTCGCCTGAAATCGATGAACTGTTAAAGGATAGTCTGGGCTGGCTGGTATTCCAGGAACAGACCATCGCATTCCTTCAGCAGTTCTGCGATATGAGTGGTGGTGATGCAGATAGTATCCGTCGTGCAATCGGTCATAAGAATAAAGCCGAACTAGATGCTGCAATGCCAAGAATCCTGAACGGCTATTGTAATCACTCGACCAAACCAAGAACGGTCGCTGAGACTGAAGCAAAAGACTTCTTGCAGGTCATCGAGAACTCAGCTTCCTATCAGTTCGGTTTGAATCACGCGACTGGATATTCCATTCTTACATATTATTGCGCGTACTATCGTTACTACTACACCCATGAATTTGTGACAGCGCTTTTGAATACAGCAGATACGCAAGATAAAATCATTAAGGCAACTCAATTGGCTGGCGAGCGTGGAATTCAAATTATGCCAATCAAGTTTAGGCATTCAAGAGATGAATATGTCTACGATAAGACCGATAAAAAAATCTATCAGGGCATGGAGTCCATCAAGTACCTGAATAAGCGCGTCAGTCGTGAGTTTTATAAGCTTCGCAATGATAAGTTCAGTTCCTTCATTGATCTGCTTATGGTGAACAAAATGAAGAAAATCGCGGACAGCAGCCAGCTTAAAATTCTTATTAAGCTTGACTTCTTTTCGGAGTTCGGGAACCCCAATCAGCTTCTTGCCCAGGTGGATATCTTTAATAAATACTTCGGAGCAAAGCAGCTTAACAAGATTGACATGGATCGGCTCTTCTCTCATGACACGATGCTTCATTTGTGCGAAAAAGAGACTGAGAAAAAATATGTCAATGTGGACTGGCTTGGTATTGTTCGGAATTTGGCGAGAGAAACAGAAGACATCAAAACTTCTATTACTGATCGAATCCAGTATGAAGCTGATTGCCTTGGTTACATCCAGCTCACTATTCCAAAATTGAATCCTTCTTATATCTACGTCCTAGATATTGACGGTAAATTCTCTAACAAGACAGTTCTAGGATATGTCTTACAAAATGGTCAACAGCGCCGACTCAAAGTAAAAGCACGCACTCTGGAATCTGCTCCAATTGAAAAGGGCGACATCCTCCGCATTGATGAAGAGCGGGAAGAAGGCCGCTGGTCAAAAGACGAGCAGGGGCAGTGGATTCAGTCTAAGACCGATAAAGAAACGATTCTTCGTAAATACGTGCACGTCAGATGAGAGGAGGTGAATGAATGACATATAACGAAATCACTCAAATCCTCAAGTCAATGGTGATTATTGTGGATGATCGCGAAAAAGATACTCCACTTCTGCATCAGCGACTCAATTCGTTCCCGTGTGCTTATATGCGTAAGCGATTGAACTTCGGTGATTATAGTGCTGAAGTAACACTGCCAAATGGAGAAAAATTTTCACTAGCAGACAAGGTAACCATTGAACGTAAGGCTGATTTAACTGAGATCTGTGGTAACTTCACAACGAATCGCGTTCGGTTCACCAAAGAGTTTGACAGAGCAGCTGCCGCCGGAGCAAAAACTTACATACTCATTGAAAATGGTTCATGGGAAAAAATCAATCGCGGTGCATATCGCAGTAAAATGACACCCGCTTCACTGCTGGGCAGCCTCACCACGTAGCTTGCTCGATATAACTGCCAGATTATCTTCTGTGATCCAGATACCACATCATGGTTGATCCATGCGTTTCTTCTTCACGAAATGCGTGAAGCGTTGACTCATTATGAACTACCGCAAAAGCTAAAACGAACAAGAAAGGGGACTGAAGATGACATCATCACTTGATTTTGAAGGTGAGTTGATTCTGGACGGTGTGCTGCTGGACAAGCTGGAAACACTGACAAAAAAGCTCCAGAAGGCCACAAAAAAGACCGATAAGGCAACGATCCTGTTAGATGCAAAGAATGAAATCGGTGAGAATCCGTTATTTTTCTTCCTTGATTTCGTTCTCGATCCACAAATCACAACAGGAATTTCTAAGGCGAAAATCAACAAGAAAGTGCTTATCCGTGACGATATGCCGCACACCTTCCAAGACATTTGCCTGTATCTCGCAGAGCACAACACCGGAACAGACGAAGATATCTCAATGGCAGTTAGTTACATCTACTGGAATGCTTCACACAAAGGCTTCCTCATGCGGGTGTTTACAAAGAATCTGCCGCTCAGCATCGAGGCTGCTACAGTCAATAAGATTTTCGGCAAAGTGGTCATTCCAGTCTGGGAAGTCCAGCAAGGATATCCGATTGATAAAGTAAATCTTAAACAGAATACGTGGTTTAGTCTGAGCCGTAAAATCAACGGAAACCGTGGCACCTTCTACCGTGGTAAGTTCATTTCTCGTCAAGGTAAGGAGTTTACCGGCCTCGATCATATTAAAGATGACATTATCAAAGAGCTTGGCGATGAATCGCTGATTGATGAATACGTCTACGATGGTGAGCTTGTTTATCGCAATGACGAGGGTTTGTCAGATGGGGAAGCATTCCGGATTGGTACTGGCATTCTGAACTCAGATGGAGATAAAAGTCAGATCAAGTTCGTTGTGTTTGATTTGATCCCGATTGATGAATTTGAGAACGGCAAGGGAAGTGTCCATTATGAAGATGGTTCTCTGATTACATCTTATAAACTCCGTCGTAAGTGGCTTGAAGATTTAGCTGTTACGATCGAGCAGAAAGAGCTCAAAAACATCCAGGTCGTGCCGATGGTCTATGAGGGTACCGATCAAAGTGTGATTCCTCAGTGGCTCGATTATGCAGTCAAACATGATTGGGAGGGTTTGATGCTTAACACCGACGTCCCTTATAAACGGGCTCGTCATAACGGATGTCTAAAAATTAAACGATTCTATACTGTTGACCTGCGAATCACCGCGATTGAAGGAGGTCAGAACCGTTTGGCTGGTACGATGGGCGCTCTGGTTGTGGATTACAAGGGCAACGAGCTTCGTGTCGGTTCTGGTTTTGATGATGCTACGAGAGCTGCTGTGTGGGCAAATCCTGATAATTACATCGGCAATATTGTGGAGTGTAAATATAAAGAGGTCACGATGGATAAAAAGACCGGCCTTGAGTCTCTGCAATTCCCGACGTTTGTACGATTCCGAAATGACAAGAATGAAGTAAGTTACGGATAAGGAGAAGGTTATGAATCTTTCTAAGAATACTCGAAAGAGGATTTATAGAACTGTTCTTGCTAATTGTCATATGAAAAATGGCGTAATGGTTCCGTTTGAAAGTAGTAGGCTGTCAACTATTTGGAGTTTCTTTGCTGTATCTGATAAGAGATATCCTGGTCAGCTATATGGGGTGCTTCGAGACGATAGAATTTGGAAAGACAAGTCAATTCATGCAATTGAGCAAGATATCTTGTCGCCGAAACAATTATTCAACCCGCATTGCCCTATTGAAATCGGCAAACAGATTGTTGAACGATGGGCTGAATTAGGATATTCATGGAAGGAGTTTAGACTATGAATCTTTCTAAGAAGTCCATTAAACATATTCTTCGGATTCTGGATAACAAATGTGTCGAAGTTCCTACAAAGGCATCTGCTTATAGCAATGGTGGACGTAGAATTTTGACTCGTGATTTTGAGCCAAAGGAGTCGCACGGAATGAATGACTGGCAACGAGTCGTTTATGTACCGTCCGAAGGATATTTCTACGGAATTTATAATGGAAAATCGGAAGAAGATTGGGATATTCCAGACATCTTGTCTCCTGCACAGCTTGCTGATTTGTGAGGTGTTTAAAATGAATGATTTTAAAAAATTAGCCATCCCAAAGAAAGAACGGCTCGAAGTTCAACTCACGGACGGCACAGAAGAACACAATATCAACTACGTCATCACGTCCCTGGCTACGATCAAAGGCGATAAGATCTATAAAAACTTCCGTCTATATTCTGTGGCCGATGATGGTCAATTAACTCAGCTGGAAAAACGAGATGGCGATCCATATTTCGATGCTTTGAAAGGAACGGTGTATGAATCATGAAGAACGAATCAAAAGTGGATTTAAAGGAGATCTCAAAGAACTTGAAATTGCTTGGAATCACTTTGAGTTTTGTGAGCCTGAGTTTATCGATCGTGCAATTGATAATCTCCGAAACGCTGAAGAAGCTCTCTCAGGAACATTGATGAGGGCACGTTATGTGGATACGCCGATATCTAAAAATAAAAAATCCCGATGAAGGATTGTGTTGGAAGCTTCGCTATTCTCAGAAGGCAGAAATTGTTGGCGAGATTGATGATTTTTATTTCCTTTGGGCAAGCGGAACTAGCATAGCATTTCCTAAAAATGGAAAATATCAGTACGAGATTGAAATAGAAAAGGTAAATTCAGAATAAGGGAGGGAGGTGATGTTCCTGTGTTTTCAGGAATTGATCAGAGAGAACTTGGACGTAAAGAACGAGCCGTAGCAGAATATTATCGTCAATTAAAACGATACGATTATGAATGTGGCGATGTTGTTACATATAAATTGTCCCCAGACCAGATGAAGCAGGTACTAACAGGGGAGAAAACGGTGGATGATTTTATTAAGGAGGGAACAGTAAGTGGAAGTCGAACTAGTAGCGTATTCACAGCCGGTAAAAAAGGATAGAGATAAGAATCCGCTGTCAATTGCAGAATTGGCCGCGAGTGTTTGTTATGATTCTCAGCCGACTGAAAACTATCGAATCGCCAAGGGATGTAAGACAACCGGACACCGAAGTGTACTGGAACATATCTCATTTACGTTCAAGGTTACAGGTGTAAGTCGAGCACTTCTGGCACAGCTAAGCCGGCATCGTCATATTAGCTTGAGCGTTCGTAGTCAGCGTTACTGCGCAGAAAACGATTTTGATTACGTCAATCCATTTGATGAGCAGCATGGTGGAGATGTGTTCAATGACATGATGGCAAACATTTCCAATGATTATAAGCTGCTTCAGAGTCTTGGGGCTGCAAATGAAGATGCTCGTGCCGTTTTGCCGAATGCTTGTTGTACGGACCTGTATCTAACCATTAATGCACGGTCGCTGATTGAGATGAGCCACTTGAGGTTATGTTCTCGCGCTCAACGTGAAATCCGAGGACTGTTTATGGCTATCAAATTGCAAGTCGCTCAGGTTTGTCCTGAAGTCGCCGCTTGGATGGTTCCCTCCTGCGAGAGTAATCCTAAGTATCCGTTCTGCCCGGAAGGAAATCGCTGTTGCGGTCGCCATCCGAAACTGGCAGATGTCTATAAACCAGTCGAAAACTAAAGGAGAGTACATATGAAGTTTAATGTTGAGAATTGCGATGTCATTATGGAAAATGGTTTTTTGCGGTTGATTTATCACACTGATAAAATGACTGTTCCGCTGGTTTTAGCCGCATGTAAGTCTTATCACGATCTGAATGAAAAGGCTATGAAGATTCTGGGTAAAAATGAATGGGCAGAAGATGTTGTTGAATGGAGTATTCGTGAAGGAAGTCCCGTATGGCACAATCTGTTAGCTGATATCTACAAGAACCATTATGATCTATATGAATCTATCGTTAGTACCCAAAATGAAGATGAAGAAAGTGAAACTCCCAAAAATTGTGTTGAAGTTCTTGATACTGGGGAAAAGGATGAGCGCGGTCACCGCATTGGCCGTCTGAACTATACTAATCTGACAAATATGGATTTTGATATGCTTCGTGCGTTGGGCCATGATTTTGGTATTGAAGATGTTGATTTACTTGGACCGAATGATCTGGCTTATTCTATTAGTCTGCAGGAGATCGACATGGATGATGCTGAATGTGATCATAACTGCAGCGAGTGCGAGTGTGGCGAAATGACCAATAATGGCAATTGTATTTGCCATTATGACGAGGATGAGTCGGAAGATGAAGACACTGAGGATGAGTGTGATAATGATTGTGAACATTGCAAATATGATGCGCCAGAAAGCGATAGTGGCTGTTTTTGTAACTCTAACGAAAATGAAAACCAGCGTCAGTTTGAAGCACAGCCTGAAGCGCTGCAGTATGAGTATGTAAATGGTCCTGCTCACTATAATGGCACTCAGTGCATTGAGCAGATGCGTCATTTGTATGGTGATGAAGCTGTGAAGTGGTTCTGCATTTGTAACGCCTACAAGTATCGGTTCCGCAATGGCCATAAGCCCTGTGTGAGTGCAGAACAGGATGAGCAGAAAGCACGCTGGTATGAGGATTACGCTTCTAACATGATGAGCGCCCAGCGCTATTACTGATAAGGAGGTAACGCCTTATGGAATATGTAATCAAACGTAATGGAGCAAAAGCTTTATTTGATAAAGATAAAATCGTAAATGCTATCGAAAAGGCAATGACTGCTACTCGCGGCGGTATTGATTCTCGTGTTTCTCATGCTATCGCTGACCGTATTGCAGGCATTAAAGACACGCTCTCTGTTGAACAGATTCAGGATATTGTTGTCGAGCAGTTAAAAAATAGTCCGTTTACAGATGTCGCTGAAGCATATAGTCATTGGCGAAAGCTTCGTCAGGAGATTCGCGAAAAAGAAAAAACAAACGCCACTATTCTTGAAATCATCGATGCAAAAAATGACGCTATCAACCAGGAAAACAGTAACAAGAACCCCACCGTGAACAGCGTTCAGCGCGACTACATGGCCGGTGAAGTGTCCAAAGATCTAACCGCCCGTCTGCTGCTCGACCCGGAGATCGTCAAGGCCCATGAAGATGGTTTGATTCACTTCCATGATGCAGATTATTTTGCCCAGCACATGCACAACTGTGATCTGGTGAATCTGGAGGACATGCTGCAAAACGGCACCGTCATTTCCGGCACCGGCATTGATAAACCCCATAGCTTTTCTACCGCCTGCAACATCGCTACCCAGATCATTGCACAGGTGGCATCCAACCAGTATGGCGGCCAGAGTATTACGCTGTCTCATCTGGCTCCTTTTGTGGATGTCTCCCGTAAGAAGATTACAGCAGAAGTTCATAACGAATTCTATGAGATGCTTCAGAATGATGACATCGAGAAAATGCCATCGCAGGAAGCTATCGACCGTATTGTAAATCGTCGTCTAAGGGCTGAGATTTCTCGTGGTGTCCAGACAATTCAATATCAGGTTATCACTCTTATGACTACCAACGGTCAGGCTCCTTTTATCACGGTGTTTATGTATCTGGACGAGGTTCCTGCAGGTCAGACTCGTGATGACTTGGCTGTCATTGTCGAAGAGATGTTAAAACAGCGTATCAAAGGTGTCAAAAATGAAGTTGGTGTGTATGTTACTCCTGCATTCCCGAAGCTGATTTATGTTCTTGATGAGGATAATATCCATCCAGATTCTAAATATTATCACTTGACTGAGTTGGCAGCGCAGTGTACCGCAAAACGTATGGTTCCTGATTATATTTCTGCGAAGGTTATGAAGGAGCTCAAAGGCGGTGTGTGGACAAGTATGGGGTGCCGTTCGTTCCTTACTCCTGATCGAACTACTGAAAATGTAGCAAATGCAGGAAACTGGGTCAAGGGTCAGAAATACTACGGCCGGTTCAATCAGGGTGTTGTCACCATCAATCTGGTGGACGTGGCATGTAGCTCTGGTAGGGATATGAACGCATTCTGGAAAATCTTTGATGAACGATTGGATATCTGCCATCGTGCATTGCAGGCTCGTCATAAGCGGCTGCTCGGTACCGTTTCTGATATGAGCCCTATTCATTGGCAGCACGGCGCACTGGCCCGACTGAAAAAGGGCGAAAAGATCGACAAGCTGCTGTTCGGCGGCTACTCCACCATCAGCCTGGGCTATGCCGGCCTGTATGAGTGTGTGAAGTATATGACCGGCAAGAGCCACACAGATCCTGAAGCAAAACCGTTCGCACTGTCTATCATGCAGTATATGAATGATAAGTGTACAGAATGGAAAGAAGCAGAAAACATTGATTACTCTCTGTACGGCACTCCGTTGGAGTCCACTACATATAAGTTCGCAAAGTGCCTGCAAAAGCGATTCGGCATTATTCCTGATGTCACAGACCACGACTATATCACTAACAGCTATCACGTAAATGTTCGTGAGCACATTGATGCCTTTACTAAGCTCAAGTTTGAGAGCGAGTTCCAAAAGCTATCCCCGGGCGGTGCCATCAGCTATGTAGAGGTCCCCAATATGCAACACAACATTCCGGCAGTTCTCAGTGTAATGCAGTTCATCTACGACAATATCATGTATGCTGAGCTGAACACCAAGTCTGATTACTGTCAGGTGTGCGGCTACGACGGCGAGATCAAGATCGTGGAGGATGAAACAACACACCGACTTGTATGGGAATGTCCTAACTGTGGTAATCGTGACCAAAACAAAATGAATGTCGCGCGACGCACCTGCGGATACATCGGAAGTAATTTTTGGAACCAAGGGCGCACGCAGGAGATTCGAGATCGAGTAGTTCATTTAAGCGATAATTAAATAATATTCGCATAAAGCGAAGGGTGGGTGGGTAGGTTTTATATTATAGAAGTTCGTAAAAGTTTAAGAGATATCGTAATGTTCGCGTCATTGAACTCTGGAGACCCTTTCTGGTTTTGTGACAGACTTTATATTAAAGCTGAACCCTGGGAGAACGAAGGTGGCAATCGTGTGAATACAGGAGTCGATATCTTAAATGGTAAGGCTTCAATATTTTTAAGTGATCAAAAAGTAGAAATTGCTCATGTTCATGCGCAGGAAGATTAAGAGGTGATTAAAGTTGCAAACAACGGTAACTAAATTCACAGCTAATAAAATTAGCTTCGATGACGGTAAAACGTGGTCAGATGTGTGCTTTATTGATGAATCAAAATACCCAGCGCCTGAGATTCATCCGACTGGTGGGTGGGGAAATCCAATCAATATTCCAAATGGTCAGGAGATTTCAAAATGAATTCATGGAAAAAATTTTTTAATGTAGTTAGATCGTTCACTACTGTTCTTTTGATTTTAGTAGCCACTTATTTCACATCATGGATTATGACATCTGCTCTTATCTGGGTGATTTTTAAATTGTTTAGATTGAATTTTGAGCTAAGAATCGCAACTGGCATCTGGTTAGTCTTGGTTCTTATTGAAAAATATATCAAAGGAGCAAAAGCAAGCAAATGACTATTGAACGTGCGATTGAAATTCTTGATCCTAAACATCGAGAATATTATGAGACAATTGATCCGGTTGAAGAAGCTTGCTGTATTGGGATAAATGCGTTGCAATTGAAGATCCTTCGTAGTCCATATCCTGATGGCGATAAAGGTATTTTAGCTTGTCCGAACTGTGGTAGTGGCGAATATTTATATAATGAGGATGGCGCAGAAAATTCGTTCTGCGGACAGTGTGGACAAGCGATAGATTGGAGTGAGAGTTATCATGAAAGGGAGTGACGTAAATGCTGACTGAGATTGTTTGGCTTATGACTAAAGTTTATATTATTTTGCTTTTAACCGCAACGGTAATTCGCTCCGAGCAGATTCTGTATGATACCTTTACATATATTTTTGGAGGCGACAAGAAGAATGGAATGTATGGTTGCGTCGCACTGAATATTTTTATCATCGTATGTGCAAGTATGTGGACGAGGTTTATTTAAATGGCAAAATATATCCCTGAAAACGCTCGATGGGTGGACATTACACCTTTACTTAATGAGATTGACAGTGGTTTGAAACATATGCGCTTTTATGACGAACAAGATGATTATTCGGATTTTCTAGCAGAAGAACGCGAAGACCTACTAAGACTTCCGAAAGCAGAATCTAATACAGTTCGTGCTATTGCACACTGGAATCACTGGCCGTGCGATGACGAGGAAGACTTTGTATATCACTGCTCTAATTGTGATGAACAGTTTTACGAAGATTTTTTCTATCCGCGTGAGACGCCTTGTGTCGGCTCTGAGAAATACAAGCCATTTAAGTATTGTCCTTATTGTGGAGCAAAAATGGAGGGGATTAAATGAACTACGCTAAAATCGTTCCTTGTGATATAGCAAATGGCGAAGGGGTACGCGTCACACTTTTCGTACAGGGTTGTGATCATCATTGTCCCGGTTGTCAGAATCCTACTACATGGGACCCGAATGGTGGTCAGCCATTCACAGATGAAACGCTCGATAAAATTGTAGATTTACTTCGACCTGATTATATTCAAGGGTTGACGCTCACGGGCGGAGACCCAATGTATCCAGAAAATCGAGAGGTAATAAAACACATTATCGATAAGGTATGGCAAACGTTTAACAGCAAAAAAGATATCTGGATGTGGACTGGATATCGCTGGGAAGATTTAATGAATAGCAGAAAAGATAGACATATCTTAGCTTGTATAGATGTGCTTGTTGATGGCCCATATATTGAATCTAAACGAGATATCTCTTTGCCGTATATGGGAAGTTCCAACCAGAGAGTAATTGACTGTTATGCAAGTCTTTGCTGTAAAAAACCAGTTCTTTGGTGGAATCCGAATAATAAAAAGGAGAATACATAATATGTCATCTAAAAAAGAATACGTTTATTGTATTTGGGCACACAGTAAAGTGAATGGCCCAAGTCCATACATTTATCGGATGGTTGCCACAAGTAAAGCAGATGTGAAAAGAAAATGGGCGGAGTCATTTTATTGGCATTTGACGATTGATCATATTGAAAAGGCCGATATTACTCCGAAATATTTGAATCGCCCATATGACTTTGATGATGATAATGATGATAGACTTATTGGTCAGTATATCACTGTCGATCCTAAGGAGTCCCCACGTCGTACAGAATTAAGGGATTACGATAAAATGCTTGTTGAAATGTATGAAGGTAGTATTAAATCAACATTTGATAATCCTAAAAGAACAGCTTTAGAAACAGCAAAGGCTTTTCATTATGGAGAACTTATAGATGAAATTTATGAGAGTTGTGGATTGGAATATACTGGTAATTATGGCATTGACGATGAAATGTTGGATAAAATGTTAAAAGGAGAATAAAATTATGGATTTAAATAATTATGAAATGTTCCAAAATAATAAAGCGATTACTACTGTTTGTCATCCGCAAGTGAAAATCAATAAGATCTATCCTGACGCTCAAATCCCTACTTATGGCACTGAGAAGGCAGCCTGTGCTGATGTTTACGCTTATATCCCGGCAGATCAGGCAGACCTGTATGACGAACATGGGAATCCTATTATTTACATCCGTCCGCATGAGACCCGTATGATTGGTACCGGCCTGCGTTTTGCTCCTGCTGATGGTTGGGCTATCCTCGGATTTGCCCGCAGTGGTCTGGCATCTAAGAAGGGTCTGGCACCTGCGAACAAAGTTGGCGTGTTGGACGAGGATTATCGTGGCCAGGCTTTTATTCCTTTGCACAATCACTCTGATATGCCCCAGGAAATCGTCCATGGTGACCGTATCGCACAGTTCATGTTCGTTCCGTATTATCAGGCACAGTTCGACGTTGTCGAAGAACTAGATGAAACTGAGCGTGGTGATAAGGGCTTCGGAAGCACTGGTGTTTAACAATTAAGGAGTATTGCTTATGCGATGTAGCTTTGGATATACAGTTAAATCACCATATGTAGAAAGACGTGTTAAATACTATGATGAAAATGGTATCTATGACGAATCGGTACAAAGCGATGACGAATTGATTGTCATTGGGGAAAAGCTAAGAAATGGTGGTTATAGATATAACGAAGAACTTGGGAAAGCAGAGACGGCAATGTTCGAGACAGAACCAAACAATCCGCAATATAAAGAAATTCTTGCAAGATTAAATCGTGTTCGTGACAAATATGGTATCAAACACTGGGATGAAAAGGAGCGGGTGATGTAAAATGTTTTGGAATAAATCAGAAGAAATTCAGCCGGTTGACACCGAAGAAGAACCTGTTGTTGTAAAAGCAAAAGACCTTAAACTCCCATATACATCGAGGTCTGTTACTGTATACTACATCATGGAAAACGGCGATAAGTTTAGCGATACATACCAACAATCGCTGTTTAGTTATTTGGGTGCAAAGACCGCCTGGGAAGCAAAAGAAAAGCTTGACGAAGACATCTATAATACTATCGACCGTGCAAACAATATGATCAAAGCAGCGTTTAACGGCAGCTCTACGTATATGAAGTTTAATGAAAGATATATCAGAGCAGAATATTGTGTTTCTGTAGAGATTTGCACAGGAAACAATAGCTGGTATGTAAAAGACGGATCGGAAAATCGACCTGATGATGGTTGGCCTTGGAGCCCAGATGAGAAATAAAATTATGAACGATATTATTCAAATGCCAAAAGGCAATTATGTTCTGAAGAATGCTGTCTATGCAAATACGGGTAGAAAGCGTCTCGACGGATGGTATCCTGAATGGGTTGGCATGACAATGCAGTTCCGCCCGATTCCGATTGGATGGATTGCGCAATTTAGGTACGTCAAAGATAATGAGGGTAATCCGTATTATGGCGGGATGCATACATCTCCTGTAGTATCTGTGGATATTGCGACCGATGAAAGCTCTGTGGAGATTAAAACCATGAATACTCTTTATACGTTCGAAAAAGAGGTGGAAAAATGATTATTGTTGGATATCCGTGTATCGGGAAGAGTACATATGCAAATAGTCATGCGTATAGCGTAATTGATCTTGAGAGTAGTAACTTTGTTAAAGACGGTAGCTGGGTAGAATCGTATTGTAATGTGGCTATTGATCTATCAGAACATGGTTATGATGTATTTGTATCTTCTCATGATGTTGTACGTAAGCAACTTTTGAAAAGCGGCTATAAATTTATTTTCGCAATCTATCCTTCTTTTGAAATCAAAGACGAATGGATTGAGCGACTCCATAGCAGATATCTTAATACAAAACTTGAAAAGGATTATCGTGCATGGCAGAGGGCGGTAAGTTATTATGATGAAGACGTGACCGCATTTAAGGAGGATGCAAAACATTTCCACGGATTTTATGAGATCGGTCATGAACCAGAGGATGAGTCGTATGACATTGCATCCGTTCTTGATGAATTTGAGTATGGCTGTTAATTAAGATTTACGGGTGGGTGGGAGGAATAGGATATATGAAAGATATTGAAATTATTAAAGTGAAGGATTATACAATGGAAAATAAAATCATTAAAAAATATCGTTATGGTGAACATCCAAACTGCGATATATGCATTGCAAAAGAGGGTTGTAAAATAAATCCAGATCTTTATGGTTGCGCCTTAACGGAAGGTGGAGAATAGATTGGGTTCATAAAATAAGTCTCATCCGGGAGGAATAAAATATGGCATATCAAATTATCAAACATAGAATTATGGAACCTATAGCGTTCGCGGTACATTTCACGTGCAGCTGTGGATGTGAGTTTTGGGCAGATCAAAATTCTGTTAAGAGATATTGTACTCACAAAGAATTAAATCTACCAGAATTCCTTTATTATGAAACAAAATGTCCAGAATGTGATGACATTGTTTATAGCGTAGAAGCCGACGTTCCAAAGTATAAGGTTTTTGACGATTAAAATGTATGCTTTAATGAGGGTAAATAATATGACTTATACACTTATGTCTGTTCCAGAAGATAAAGAAGTCTGGTGCACTGGATTTCGATTTGATGATACGAAGGCTGGCATCAATTGCAAGCCGGTACAAGGGACTATTCATGACAAGAATTATTGGAAGTCGAAATTCAAAACAAAAAATCGCACAATCAGCGTGAATACAAATCAATCGTATTATGCATTTGCTGATACTTACGAAGAGGCCGCACATATTTATAATGAGATGATAAACACATTTCTTGTTGAGCTTGATAATAGATGCCACAAAATTGCAAGCTCATTAGAGGGCTGCTATTTATCAAACGATCATGGTGTAATGTATTAAGAGATACGGAATTATGACTGAAGAATATGTAAAAATTTATTGTGACCGTTGTGGGAAAGAAGCACTTGTTAGAAAAGCACGTTTCCCAGACTGTATCGCGGGCTGCTGCGTTTCTGACTCTGGAAGATGGAGCTTAAAAGATAAAGGTGCGATTTCAGATTTATGTCCACAGTGTAGATGCGAATACGAAGAAATGCTCCATAAATTCTTTTGCGAGGGACTAAAACATAATGATTAAAGAATTAGGGTTTTATAAAGAACAAACAGAATATTATAAAAGATCAATCGAAGATCTACTGCACCATTATACTGATAGCTGTGGCATGTGTACGGTTAATTTAGATTGCAGTGAATGCGTTGTGGATGATTTTATCAATCAGTTACGAAATATTCTGTATAGTAGTAGTGAGTATAAAGGAGGTTCACAATGATTATTGATTGTAAATCTATTGCACAAAATATCAAAGATAAAATCAAGAATATTATCGCAGAAGACGACTACGCTCCTGTTTTATATATTTATCAAGTAGGGGACAACCCTGCATCCAACGCTTACATTCGCGGCAAGATGCGTGACTGTGAAGAGGTTGGAATCGAAGCAGAACTTATCAAATTGCCAGAAAATATTACTGAAGATGAATTGAATAACAAGATCTTAGAAGATTATAATTGGGAATATGTGGACGGTATTATTGTTCAGCTTCCGTTGCCAAAACATATCGATCCTAAAAATATTTGTATTCCAGATGAACTTGATGTTGATGGCTTTAATTCTACATCTCCATTTCAGCCGTGTACTCCACTGGGAGTTATGAAGATTTTTGATTCCATCGGTTACAATCTGGATGGCAAGAACGTGCTTGTATGCGGTCAGTCTGATATCGTGGGTCGTCCGTTGGTTGATATGCTGATTAAGCGGCATTGTAATGTGGTCTCTGTGAACAGCAGCGGAAGTTTTATGAAGTGCACGGCTCTTGCAATGGATATGGTTGATGTGGTCATCTCTGCGGTTGGCAAACGCAATTTTATTACACCGCTTGGTCTTGATCGAGTAGATGTCTGCATCGATGTTGGCATCAACTATGACGAAAACGGCAAGCAGCACGGTGACTGCGCCGACGCTGTTTATGAGATGGAAGATATCAATGTGACCCCTCGTATAGGCGGGGTTGGCCTTATGACCAGGGCGATGCTGCTTTATAATGTATGTGTGGCTAAATATGGAGAAGAGAAGATGGAGCAGGTGATTGAATGAAAGAACAGACTATTCCAATTGACCAACAGCTTGTATATAACGTAGAAGAAGTAGCGACCCTCTTGAAAACCACACGCCCTGTGGTATACTCTTTAATAGAAAAGGGCTATTTGCCAAGTATCGTATTGGGTCGTCGTAAAGTGACCCGTAAAGCACTTCTTGAGTTTCTTGATAAGAATGCCAACACTGACTTTGGAGAACTTTTAAGAGCCGGTTGATTGGCCTGCCCACAAAATTGCCCACATTTGAATTCTTGTGGGCAAAACGTGGGCAAAATACGCATCTTTTTGCATTAAGCAACGAAGCTACGACAATTTACTATTGCAGGCAAAGGACGAGGCCCGCCACGGCCGTGGCTTCGAGGGCCTGCTGAAGCGCTACTTCAACACCGAAGTCTGATCAGGTTTCCCCAGTCATCCATTCTGCCCGCTGCAGGACGCATTGCCCTGCAGCGGGCTTTTTGCGCTTGACAGCCTGCGCCCCGGCGGCTTATACTGGGAAAAATGGGGAACAAAAGGGGAATGGGAATGGAGAAACTTGCCCAAAACAAAACGGCCCCGGGCCGCTACGCCCTGCTGGACGAGCTGCGCGGACTGGACCTTGTCAGCATGATGCTGTATCATGCCTGCTGGGATCTGGCGTTCCTGTTCGGCGTAGAAATGAAGTGGTATGCCGCGACGCCGGGTCATCTGTGGCAGCAATCCATCTGCTTGGTGTTCATCCTGCTTTCCGGCTTCTGCGTGCCGCTGGGGCACCACACTCTGCGGCGCGGCGCGACGGTCTTCGGAGCCGGGGTGCTGGTCACGGCGGTGACGCTGCTCTTTATGCCGGAGGACCGGGTCGTCTTCGGCGTGCTCACCCTGCTGGGCTCGGCCATGCTGCTGACCGGCATTCTGGAACCGCTGCTGCAAAAGGTACCGCCCGCTGCAGGACTTGTGGTGGCGGCGGTGCTGTTTGCGCTGTGCTATTCGGTTTCCTCCGGCTGGGTGGGCGTTGGAAGCTGGAAGCTTTTGCTGCCGCAGGGCCTGTATGCAAACTACCTCACAGCCTTTTTTGGGTTTTACCCGGAGGGCTTCTTCTCCACGGATTACTTTCCGCTGCTGCCCTGGCTGTTTTTGTTCTGGGCAGGGTACTTCCTGCATTTCTGCATGGGGCGGGCCCGCATGGAGCCGCTGCGCCGGTCGGTCTGTGCGCCGCTGGGCTGGCTGGGCCGACACTCGCTGGTGATCTATCTGCTGCATCAGCCGGTCATCTTTGGGGTGCTTTGGGTCATCTTCCAAATTTTTCACTAAAAAGGCTTGACACGGCCCGTCAGCTGTGGTATCCTATCGGTGGTTAGAGAAAGCTAACTGCCAGGAGAGCGCGTCTGTGGTTCCAGACGCGTTTTCACGGAACATAAAGTTAGAGATATCTAACTAATATTGATTTGAGAGAGGTCGATCTTTTATGAGCAAAGTAGCAGTCGTATTCTGGAGCGCAACCGGCAACACCGAGACCATGGCAAACTGCGTCGCAGAGGGCGCAAACGGCACCATCGTGCCCTGCGGCGAGATGAACGCTGCAAAGCTGGCTGAGTTTGATGCAGTGGCTTTTGGCTGCCCCGCAATGGGTGCCGAGCAGCTGGAGGAGAGCGAGTTCGAGCCCATGTTCTCTGACCTGGAGGGCTCCCTGAACGGCAAGAAGATCGCCCTGTTCGGTTCTTACGGCTGGGGCGACGGCCAGTGGATGCGTGACTGGGTCGAGCGTGCGCAGGGCGACGGCGCACAGGTGCTGAACGGCGAAGGCCTGATCTGCAACGAGGCACCGGACGACGATGTTCAGGCAGCCTGCCGCAAGCTGGGCGCAGACCTGGCTGCATGGTAAGCCGGAAAAGCTTCTCTTGACAAAAAAGGTCTGGTGCGCTAAACTGTAAAAATGCCGCATGTCGGCGTTTTTATAAGATCAAAAGTTAGAAGCTTCTAACTTTTTCGGGCGCAGCAGACCCTGTACAGAATGCAAAATGGCGGCAGGGGACAGCAGGCGGAAAAAGCCTGTGCTCCTGCCGTTTTTCGTTTGAAAAGGCGGTGTGTATGGCAGTGGCTGCAGCAATTGGTGTAACGGTAGGCTTTGCATTTCTGCGTGGTGCGGTGCGCCGCGCTGCGATCCGTTCGGCCCGGAAAAGCAGAAGGTGAAGATCAGGAGGAACGGACCCGATGTCGAAGGCCCCGAAGAATTTGGACAAAAAACGCGCAGAGGAAAAGCTGCTGGTCAGCGAGATGATCGCCCTGTACTGCCGCAAACAGCACGGCACCCCAAAAGGCAGCCTGTGCCCGGAGTGCCAGCAGCTGCACGACTATGCCCTGGCCCGCATCGACCGGTGCCCGTTCATGGAGACAAAGACTTTCTGTTCGGCCTGCAAGGTACATTGCTACAAGCCGGAAATGCGGGAGAAGATCCGCGCGGTCATGCGCTGGGCCGGCCCGCGGATGCTGCCGGTGCACCCGGTGCTTTCCCTCAAGCATGTGGCGGTGACCCTCAAGGCGAAGCGCGAAGCCAAAAAGGCTGGCTGAGTTTTCCAGCATAAAGCCTCTGCACCCGGGGCAACCTAAGGGCAGAGAGGTGATAAACATGGAAAACATCGGCGTGACCTGTGATGTCTGCGAGTGCTGCCACAATGTTGGCGGCTGCAAGTGCGACCTGCCCCAGATCAAAGTGACGGAGCAGTGCACCTGCACCACCCAGCAGGTGGAGACCCCGCACTACTGCCAGAACTACGAGAAAAAGTAAACCCCTGACGCAAAACAGCTCCCGCCAGAGCATTCCTCCGACGGGAGCTGTTTTCGTTGTACTGTAAAGTTACCGCAGCGTCACGTTGCAGGTGGCAAGGCTGCGCACCAGCGTGCCGACGCTCTCTTTCATCTGGATGCCGGCAAAGCCCAGCGCAAAGGCGGCCTGCACATTGGCCAGGTTGTCGTCGATGAAGACGCACTCGTCCGCCTTCAGGCTGTATTTGTCCAGCAGGGCCTGATAGATGCGGGCGTCGGGCTTGTTGATGTGCACCTCGCAGGAGGCCACGCCGCCGTCAAACTGGTCCAGCACACCGCGGGCCGTCAGTAGTTCCAGAATGTCCTCGGGGATATTGCTCAGGTAGTAGACGCAGTAGCCGTGGTTCTTCAGGCGGCGCACCAGCTCGATCATCCGGTGGCGGGGCCGCAGGATGTGGGTCCAGTCGTCCAGCACGCCCTGCACCTCGAACTCGCACCCGGCAGCCTGGGCATTCTTCAGCATGGTGGCATTGCCCTCAAAGCGGGAGATGAGCCCGGCGTCCAGCTTTTTCCACTCCTCGCTGCCAAAGGTGAGGTCATAGACCTTTTCCTCCATCTCGGCACTGCACAGCCGGTCCACCAGATAAGCCTTCGGGTCAAAATCGACCATCACGCCGCCGATATCAAAAATGATGCTTTTATACATAAAACGATCCTCTGTTTTTCTGCAAAAATTTCCGTTTGTAGTATAGCACAAACCGCCTCCCGGTTTCCACTGCTTTTTTGCATAGCAGCGGCCTGCCCGGCATAAGTTGTGGCAGAAAGGGGAGAGGTGCCGTGACCATCCGGGAATTGTGTGAAAAAGAGGTCGTGCAGCTGGAACGGGGCGTGTGCCTTGGCCGGGCCGATGACCTTGATTTTGACCCCGCCACCGCACGGCTGCAGAGCCTGATCCTGCTGGGGCGGCCCCGGCTGTTCGGGCTGCTGGGCCGGGACGAGAGCCTGACCATCCCCTGGCAGGAGATCGAGACCATCGGCACGGATGCCATCCTTGTGCACACGGCCCTGCCGGAACCGCCCCCGCAGGCGCAGGAGCTGACCTTCTGGCAGAAGGTAAAGAAAACGCTGGGAATGTGAGTTTTTTGTAAAATCAGGGGTGGACTTTTTCGGAGAAGTGACTATAATAATCGCAGAAGCTTTGTGCAAAAAGCATAGAGAAATCGTTCTTTCAAGCCCTGCCGGGGCTTTCGTGACGTTGAAAACACGGATCGTGGAAAGGAAAACAGACCAATGAAAACTCCCAAACCGCTTCTGACCCTGCGGATGGTGTTCCCTGCGGCGGCATCGCTCATCGTGCTGCTGCTGGGCGAGTGGATCGCCCGCGGGTCGCTGACCGCTGATACATTTGCAAGCTTTATTTTCCCGCATATCGGTGCCTATTTTCTGGCCTGGCTGCTGCTGTTTCTGGTGTGGATGCTGCTGGACTGGATCTTCCGCTTTCCACCGCTGTCCACGCTGGGCATGGCGGTGCTGGGCTGTGCGCCCTGCGCGGTGAACTTCTACACCCAGCAGCTGCGCGGTGAGCCCTTCCTGCCCTGGGATCTGGCGCAGGTATCGGAGGCTGCCGGGGTCGCCTCGGCGGCCGGCATCAAAATTCAGACCAGCATGATCGTCACCATCGTCGTGGTGCTGGTGCTGATGGTGGGCAGCTTTTTCCTGTACCGCGGGCGGCATAAGCAGCGGTGGCTGCCCCGTCTGGCGGGCAGTGCGGCCACCGCTGCCGCCATCTGCCTGCTGGTGTTTGGCGTGTATCTGCAGCCCGCCGTCACCCAGGTGCTGGGCATCACGCCGGACGCCTGGATGCAGGACCGCTATTACCGCTATTACGGCGTCGTCACCGGCTTTATGACCAACCTCACCAATCTGGAAATCTCGAAGCCCGAGGAATACTCGCAGGAAGCGGTGGACGACCTGCTGGACAAGGTGGACGAGAGCCGGAACTTCAGCACCGGCCCGCTCTATTCCACCAGCTACAGTGCCACTACCCCGAAGGACGAGCAGGAAAAGCAGCCCACCATCATTTATGTGATGGACGAATCCTACTGGGATGTGTCGGAGCTGGAACAGTACGGCATCGAGTTCGACACCGACGTTTCCGCCAACCTGCACGCCCTGCAGCAGACCAGTGCCTATGGCCGGGCCTACAGCCCCAGCTTCGGCGGCGGCACCTGTGACGTGGAGTTCGAAGCTCTCACCGGCTACTCGGTGTCCTTCCTGCCCAGCGGCAGCAAGCCCTACCAGCAGCATGTCACCAAACCCATGTTCGCCCTGCCCAATTACCTGCGGCTCAAAGGCTACCAGACGGCGGCGGTGCACTGCTTCTGGGCCAAGTACTGGAGCCGCGATAAGGCTTACCCCAACCTCGGCTTTGAGGATTTCATCAGTCTGGAAGACATGCACGGCGTGAACAAAGTGCGCAAGCACTACTGGACCAGCGGCCTTGTCACCGACGATTCCATGGCCGACCAGATCATCCAGCAGTACGAGAAGATGAGCGCTTCTTCGAACGAGCCCATCTTCCTGCACGCGGTCACCATGCAGAACCATACCAATTATAATAAGGACAACTACCCCGACGACGAGCGGGTGAAGGTGCTCAAGCATCCGGCGGGCATGTCGGCCAGCACCGTGGGCGCGCTGGAAGACTTCGCCACCGGCATCCGGGACGCAGATGCCATGCTGGGCAAGCTGACCGAATACTTCTCGCAGGTGGACGAGCCGGTCATTCTGGTGTTCTGGGGCGACCACTATAACCCCATCGACTCCAACTACGATGTTTACACCACCACCGGCTACGCCAGCGATTCCAGCTCTGACCCGCGCCTGCACCAGACCACGCTGCTGATGTGGTCCAACTACAGCCAGCAGCAGGTAGACCTTGGCACCATCGCCGCCTATGACATCTCACCGGTCATGATGGACATCTTCGGGCTGGACGAGCCGCTCTACTTCCAGTTTTTGAACCGGCAGCTGCGGGTGGCCAGCCGCACCAATACCCGCGGCACCACCATGAACCTGGACGGCACGACCACCACCGAGCCTACCGAGTTCCAGCAGCGGTGGAGCAATGAGCAGTGGTTTTTGCAGTACGACCTGATGTTCGGCAAGGGGTACGCCCTCAAACGCATGGGTCTTGCGGGTCTGAGCGGCGTGGATACAGGCAAATGAGCGAAAAACAGACGATTTCTTTGTAAAAAACAGAGAAAAACTCTTGCAACCGGCTTTTATTTGTGATATTATAACAAAGCATTACACACGCATCACTATGCCCTTTTGTGCTCCGCAGGGAGTGGAGGGCAGTCCGAAGCCGTCCGATACGGCCAAGGATCACGGTGTGCGGAGGCAAAACAATATCTGGAGGTATTTTTACTATGGCAGTCGTTTCTATGAAGCAGCTTCTCGAGGCAGGTGTGCACTTCGGTCACCAGACCCGCCGCTGGAACCCCAAGATGGCTAAGTACATCTTCACCGAGCGCAACGGCATCTATATCATCGATCTGCAGAAGACCGTGAAGA
>ERZ1034973.71-NODE-71-length-61911-cov-88.866205_pt1 | contig 61911 bp, 34 predicted proteins | sample MGYA00520686_ERZ1034973 | MGnify/ENA primary metagenome ERZ1034973 (study PRJEB33766, sample SAMN09781775) | gut metagenome | biome: gut microbiome | host: Homo sapiens | place: Madagascar | study: EMG produced TPA metagenomics assembly of the PRJNA485056 data set...
GCAACAGGGCTGCGTGCATTACCTCACGAATCTCACCGCTCTCAACGATGAGGGCTGTCTGTACACGCTTGCCGGCATCAATCAGATAATGATGTACGGCGCTCACTGCGAGCAGAGATGGGATGGCAGCATGGGTCTCGTCCACACCACGGTCGGAGAGGATGATATAGTTGTAGCCGTCATCCACGCTCTGTGCTGCCTGCTTGCAGAGTTCATCCAAAGCCTCATGCAATCCTTCTTCGCCCTTGGCGGTTTCGAAAATCATGTGAAGCTTGACGGTATTGAATCCCTTGTAGCGGATATTCTGAAGGATATCCAACTGGGTATTTGTCAGGATAGGATGTGGCAGGCGAACCATCTTGCAGTTGCTCTCGTCTGGGTTCAGAATGCCGGAACCTACTCTACCGATATACTCGGTAAGACTCATCACGAGGTTCTCACGGATGGAGTCGATGGCAGGGTTGGTAACCTGTGCAAACTGCTGACGGAAGTAGTTGAAGAAGATCTGTGGCTGGTCGGAAAGTACGGCAAGAGGGGTATCATTACCCATGGATGCTGTAGGCTCCTGACCCTTGGTAGCCATCGGGATGATGGTACCGTCGATGTCTTCCTCGCCAAAACCAAACTCCAATTCCTTGCGAGTAAGGTTTTCCACAGCGTTTTCCACTTTTCGTCCGCTGCGCAGCTTTTCCAGTTCAATACGGTTGGTGTTCAACCACTGGCGGTAAGGATGAGCCTCAGCCAGGCGCTCCTTGATTTCGCCATCATAGTAAATCTTGCCTTCCTGGGTATCAATCAGGAGAATCTTACCAGGCTGCAAGCGTCCCTTCTCGGCAATCTCGGTTGGGTCGAAATCCATGACACCTACCTCAGAAGCCACAACCATCATATCATTCTTGGTGATGGTATAGCGGGCAGGACGCAAACCATTTCTATCGAGCATACCACCGGCATAACGGCCATCGCTGAAGAGCAGGGCGGCAGGACCATCCCATGGCTCCATCAGGATAGAGTGGTACTCATAGAATGCCTTCAGATCCTCAGAGATAGGGTTCTTGTCGTTGAAGCTCTCAGGCACCATCACAGCCATGGCATGAGGCAATGACAGACCGCTCATCACGAAGAACTCAAATACATTGTCGAGGCTGGCAGAGTCACTCATATCAGGCTGAACGATAGGAGAAATCTCACGGATATCGCCCAAAGCCTCGCTGCTCAACACACTCTCACGAGCCTTCATCCAGGCACGGTTACCACGGATGGTGTTAATCTCACCATTGTGGGCAAGGAGACGGAATGGCTGAGCCAGACTCCATGTCGGGAAGGTGTTGGTAGAGAAGCGGGAGTGAACCAGAGCCAGACCGCTTGTGAAATAATTATTGGTCAAGTCAGGATAATATTGGCGCAACTGGAGGCTGCTCAACATACCCTTATATACGATGTTCGAATTAGACAACGAACAAATATAGAAATCAGGATCGCTGACACGTTTCTCAATACGTTTACGGATAAGATAGAGGGTGCGCTCAAAGACAGGCACCTTATCATCTGTAACACCTGTAATAAACACCTGTTTGATAGCTGGTTCGTTACTCAAAGCAGCCTCACCCAAACAATCAGGGTTAGTAGGCACATTGCGGAGATGCATCAGCTGCAATCCCTCGCGTTCAATTTCCTCAATCATGATAGAGAGAATATCCTGCTGTTTCTTCTCATCCTTAGGCAAGAAGACGAGACCCGTACCATATTTACCTTTTTCTGGCACTGGGATACCCTGAAGAAGAATAAACTCATGTGGAATCTGGAGCATGATACCGGCACCATCACCCGTCTTGTTATCGGCACCCTCTGCACCACGATGACGCATGTTCTCGAGTACCTTCAAGGCGTTATCGACCAGCTCATGACTCTTGTTACCGTGGATATTCACCACCATACCTACGCCACACGCATCGTGCTCATAGGCTGAACTGTACAATCCTTTTTCCATTTCTTGTTCGTTTTATATCGGTTATTTCTAACTATTTTTATTACTTAAATATGATGTGCAAAGTGATTCTTCACTCTTCACTTATTTATACGCCTGTTCGTGAACTCCCGCCACGGCTCTGCCACTAGGGTCGTTCTGGTTCTTGAATGAGGCATCCCAGGCAAGGGCTTCGGCTGTAGAACATGCTACGCTAGGCACACTAGGCACACTCTTGGCAGCGCTGTCGCTTGGGAAATGCTCGGCGAAGATAGAGCGATAATAATACTCCTCCTTATTCTGTGGAGGATTGATAGGGAATCGTTCAGCAGCATGCGCCATCTGCTCATCGCTAACGGCAGATGCGGTAATCTGCTTCAGGGTATCAATCCATGAATAGCCCACACCATCTGAGAACTGTTCCTTCTGTCGCCATGCCACTTCTTCTGGAAGCAAATCGGCAAAAGCCTCACGAACCACCTTTTTCTCGATGGTCTTATCCGGACACATCTTCAAAACCGGGTTCATACCCATCGCTACATCCAGGAACTCCTTGTCGAGGAAAGGCACACGGCCCTCGATGCCCCATGCAGCCAAACTCTTGTTGGCTCTCAGACAATCGTAGAGATAGAGTTTACCCAACTTTCGTACGGTTTCCTCATGGAATGCTTTGGCATCCGGTGCCTTGTGGAAGTAGAGATAACCTCCGAATACCTCGTCGGCACCCTCGCCCGAAAGCACCATCTTGATACCCATGCTTCGGATGACTCTCGCTAAAAGATACATCGGGGTAGATGCACGGACGGTGGTCACATCGTAGGTTTCGATAAAATAGATGACATCACGGATGGCATCCAGACCTTCCTGAATGGTGTAGTTGATTTCATGATGCACAGTTCCGATGTGTTCGGCAACCAAACGTGCCTTTGCCAGATCAGGCGCACCCTTCAAACCAACAGCGAAGGAGTGCAGACGTGGCCAATAAGCCTTGGTCTCTCCCCCATTTTCCACACGGGTAGAAGAATATTTCTCGGCTACGGCTGAAATGACAGAAGAATCAAGACCACCACTGAGAAGAACACCATAAGGAACATCACTCATCAACTGACGTTTGACAGAAGCCTCCAAAGCATCATGAATCTCTTTCACTGCCACTTTCTCCTGAGGTTCAGCATCCTTCAGCTGTTCTTCAGCCTTCTTGTCATCATCAATCTGATATTTTTTCTGCATGGCAGCATACTCAAACCAATCGCGTGTATAGTAACGCTTCATGCCAGGGTTCTTGCTATAATAATAATGACCTGGGAGGAATGGTTCATAGTGGTCGCACTGACCTTCCAAAGCCTTCAACTCACTTGCCACCAGCACCTTTCCATCTTTATCATAACCGATATAAAGAGGAATGACGCCGATAGGGTCGCGGGCAATGAGGAACTCATCACGCTCAGCATCGTAAAGGGCGAAGGCAAAGATACCGTTCAGCTCTTCAAGCATCTTGGAGATACGGGCGTGGAGCGCATCCTCACCTTTATATATTAAGGTATCAAAGTCGGAATCTGCTCGCATCTCACGATAGAGAGAAAGAATCACCTCGCAGTCGGAACCGGTCTGATACTGGTATTTGCCAGCAAAACGGGCACGGATATTCTGATGATTATAAATCTCTCCGTTTACGGCAAGCACCTGTTTTTTGTCTGGTGCAAACAAAGGTTGGCGACCACTTTCCGGGTCAACAATGCTCAGACGCTCATGTGCCAGGATAGCAGAACCACCACAGTAGATTCCGCTCCAGTCTGGTCCGCGATGGCGGATCTTCTGACTCATACGAAGCGCTTGCTGTCGCAATTCAGGAGTTTGCTCCTGAATATTGAAGATAGATACGATTCCACACATAATATCTTTTCCTTTCTTTTACGGTTATTTTTATCTCTTTTTACCTAAAACAAATAACATTTTGTTATGTTTCGACTGCAAAATTACTGCTTTTTGTCAATATACGAAAGATTTTCATTACCTTTTGTCTTAAGAAAAGGTAGATAATAACATATTTAAATATAAGAACCTATTTTATCTTTCATTTTGAAAGATTAAGTACCAATATTTATTTCAAAATAACACAAAGAGAGAAAAACAAGATAAAAGCATTAATTCCGCTGAAATCCATACGCCCTGAAAGGGCAGAAGCTCCTAGCCCAGGGCACCGCCCTGGGTGTAGTGGTTGGTGCAATGCGCCCTGTAAGGGCAAAAGCTTTAAAATACGAAGCAAATTCAAAGCTTTTGCCCTTACAGGGCGACAGGTTTCCGTTTATAATACCCAGGGCGGTGCCCTGGGCTAGGAGCTTCTGCCCTTTCAGGGCGTATGGATAAATACCGTTAGGCGTTCCGGTGAATTTGAAATCCGTTAGGCGTTCCGGTGAATTTGAAATCCGTTAGGCGTTCCGGCGGATTTGCAATCCGCCTTCTAAAAAGGTTCGACCACCCCTGGAGGGATTTGCAATCCCCCATCAATCCAATGAAAGTTTAGTTAAAAAATATATAGAATTGTGCCGTTTTTCCCATTTTTTTCGTATCTTTGCAGTATTATTAGTTTTATTACAAATAACCTAATTTATTCAATTATTCCGTAGATGTTACTATAGCATTATGAGAAAGAGAATTATAAATCTTTTAATGATGACCTGCGTGCTAGCCGGCGGCTACACTCAGGTATCGCTTGCTCAACAGGCTAAGTCGAGCAAGCTAACCCAGTTTGTCAACCCTAGAATCGGAACAGGTGGACATGGACACGTTTTCCTCGGAGCCAACGTTCCGTTCGGATATGTCCAGTTAGGTCCTACAGAACCATCCCGCGGATGGGACTGGTGCTCCGGCTATCATCATTCTGACTCTATCCTCATCGGTTTCGGACACCAGCACCTGAGTGGTACCGGTATCGGCGACCTGGGCGACGTGGCTTTCCTGCCCGTAGTAGATGGCAACCAGAAAGAAATCAAGTTCAGTCACGACAACGAGAACGTGCGCCCTGGATATTATGCTGTCAAACTGCAGCAGCCTAATGTATGGGTAGAGCTGACCGCTACCCAGCGTGCCGGTTTCCAGCGCTATACCTTCGGTGCTGATGCACAGCAGGCACAGCTGGTACTCGACCTGAAGCAGGGTATCGGCTGGGATGGAGCCAAGGACATGAATGTAGATAATACTACAGCTACCACCGTGGCTGGTCACCGTTTCTCAAAGGGATGGGCGAACGACCAGAAGGCTTTCTTCTTCGCAGAATTCTCCCAGCCTGTTACCGTGAAGCCATTGGGCACCGGCAGATGGCTGATTACCGCTGCTGATGTCACCAAGCCATTGTTGGTAAAGACCGGTATGTCGGCTGTAAGTGCAGAGAATGCCAAGCTGAACCTGGAGAAAGAGATTCCGGGCTGGGATTTCCGTCAGGTAGTAGCTGATGCAGATGCTGCCTGGAACAAGGAACTGGCTAAGGTGAACATCGAGACCAGCGATTCTACCTCCCGCCGCATCTTCTACACAGCCATGTATCATACCATGACCGCTCCATCTGTCTTCTCAGACGTCAACGGTCAGTATCGCGGTGCCGACGGCAAGGTCTATGACGGCAACTTCACCAATTATACCACCTTGTCACTCTGGGACACCTATCGTGCAGCTCATCCATTGATGACCATGATCCATACCGACCTGTTGCCAGATATGGCAAGCACCTTCATCAATATCTATCGCCAGCAGGGCAAGTTGCCAGTATGGCATCTGATGGGTAACGAAACCAACTGTATGGTGGGCAACCCAGGCATTCCAGTTCTTGCCGATATGGTACTGAAGGGCTATGTGAAGGATAAGGAAGGAGCCTACGAGGCGATGAAGAAGTCGGCTATGCTCGATGAGCGTGGCATGGGCTTGCTCAAGAAGTACGGTTATCTGCCATACGACAAGGACCCTACCAAGGAAACCGTAGCCAAGGGATTGGAATATGCACTGGCTGATGCCTGCGTAGCTAAGGTAGCTCGCATGCTGGGAAAGAAAGAAGATGCCAAGTACTTCGAGAACAGATCAAAGGCTTACAGCAAGTACTTCGACAAGGAGACCGGCTTTATGCGCGGTCTGAGTTCTGACGGCAAGTTCCGCGTTCCTTTCAACCCATTCTCTGCCGAGCATCGTGAAGATGACTATACCGAGGGAAATGCATGGCAATATACCTGGCTGGTGCCTCATGATGTCCACGGACTCGTGAAGCTCTTCGGCAATGAAAAGAAATTCGTGACCAAGCTCGACTCTCTCTTCATCGTAACAGGTGAGATGGGTGCCAATGCTTCTCCTGACATTTCTGGTCTGATTGGTCAGTATGCTCATGGCAACGAGCCTAGCCATCATGTTCTCTATATGTACAACTATGTAGGTCAGCCTTGGAAGGCTGCCCGTCTGCTCAGACAGACCCTGGACGAGATGTACAAGGATGACTTCGACGGTTTGAGCGGCAACGAAGACGTAGGTCAGATGTCAGCATGGTATGTGCTTTCTTCCGTAGGTCTCTATCAGGTAGAACCAGCCGGCGGCAAGTACATCATCGGCAGCCCTATCTTCGACAAGGCTGAACTGAACGTGGGCAAGGGCAAGACCTTCAACATCGTCTGCAAGAACAACAGCAAGGAAAACATGTACGTACAGTCTGTGAAGTTGAACGGCAAGCCATACAGCAAGTCATACATCATGTACAACGACATCATGAAGGGCGGCACCCTCGAACTGCAGATGGGCAACCAGCCATCGAAGTGGGGAACCCGTCCTGCCGACCGTCCATAAGAATCAAGCACTAACTAACAAAAATATAAATAATGAGAAAGACTATTTTAACATTGGCTCTTCTTGCCTCCATGAGCGCTATGGCTCAGGAGAATGCTGAGGTAGATGTGCATGCACGCTATACCAAGGTGGTAACCCCAGTGAATGGCAAATATGAGTCAAAGCGTCCTCCTGTAGAGGACCGTCTCTTCACTTCTACAGCTGTAGAGAAGAAGATCAAGGAAGTACAGAAACTCCTGAAGAAGAATCCAAAGCTGGCGTGGATGTTTGCCAACTGCTATCCTAACACCCTGGAGAGTACCGTTCACTACCGTGTACTCGAAAATGGTGATGATGATACATTCGTATATACTGGTGATATTCCAGCTATGTGGCTCCGCGACTCAGGTGCCCAGGTATGGCCTTACGTAGCCCTCGCCAACAAGGACGAAAAGTTGAAGAAGATGCTGAAGGGTGTGATTCTCCGCCAGTTGAAGTGCATCAACATCGACCGCTACGCCAATGCCTTCAATGACGGTCCTACCGGTGCCGGCTGGCAGAAAGACCGCACCAAGATGCAGCCGGATGTATTCGAGCGCAAATATGAGATCGACTCCTTCTGCTACCCTATCCGTCTGGCTTACGAGTACTGGAAGGTAACAGGCGATGACTCTATTTTCGGCGAGGTATGGATGAAGGCTATCGAGAATATCCTGAAGACCTTCCACGAGCAGCAGCGCAAGGTGACAGCCAAGGCTTATCACTTTACCCGTGTTTCTGACCGTGCCTTCGACACCATCGGTTGGGATGGTTTCGGCGCTCCGGTAAAACCAGTAGGACTGATTGCTTCCATGTTCCGTCCTTCTGATGATGCCACCATCCTTCCGTTCCTGATTCCATCCAACTTCATGGCAGTTTCTTCCATGAACAAGGCAGCAGAGATATTGAAGCACGTGGCAGAGAAGGATGCAGCTAAGAAAGATGCAGCCTTGAAGATTGCGCAGGATTGCAGCAGTCTGGCTGACGAGGTACATACCGCTCTGCAGAAGTATGCTATCTACAACCATCCTAAGTATGGCAAGATCTATGCTTACGAGGTAGATGGTTTCGGCAACCAGCTCCTGATGGACGATTCCAACGTTCCTTCTCTCCTGGGTATGGGATATATGGGTGATGTTCCTATGAACGACCCTATCTACCAGAACACCCGCCGTTTCGTTTGGAGTGAGGACAATCCTTGCTTCTTCCGTGGCAAGGCTGGCGAAGGTATCGGTGGTCCACACATCGGTTACGACATGCCTTGGCCTATGTCTATCATGATGAAGTGCTTCACCGCACAGAGCGATGACGAGATCCGCTTCTGCATGAAGATGCTATTGAATACGGATGCCGGTATGGGATTCATCCATGAGTCTTTCCACAAGGACGATGCTTCTAAATACACCCGTCCTTGGTTCGCATGGCAGAACACCCTCTTCGGAGAGTTGGTCATCAAGCTGATCAATGATGGCAAGGCAGACTTGCTGAACAACTTGTAATACACATTATTATATATAAAGAAAATGCCGATAGTTTCTGATGTTTCAGAACTATCGGCATTTATATTTATGCTAACTGAAAAAATGACCTCACTTTATGGCTGCAGGGTGAAACCTACTACCAGATAGGCTTTCTCTGTGCTAGGGTTAGCAGCTACCTGAGCAAAGACAGGAACAGAGAAGGAATCGGTAATCTTGATATCCTTGGTAGCCTTGACACCTACGTGGGTTACAGCAAAACCGTTGGCATCACCATAGAAGGTAGTGGCAAATGGAACAGCACCAATGCTTGCCTCCCAATCGCAACCACCCAACTTGAATGGAGCGGTAGCTTCGAGATAAGATGAATAGGCACGGTCGCCATCCTTGTTGACTCCATCGTTGCCGGCGAAGTTGGTGTACCAGTTCAAGGCAAGCGGACCGAAGTCATAACCTATATTTGCCTCGAAAACATGAGAAGTTTCGTGAGCCTTGTAAGCGAAATACTTCTCGTTAGGAGAGTTGAACCAGTAATCGGTTACACCGATATGGAAACCACCCGTCTCGTATGCCAAGGTAAGATCAAACTCCTTGGTATCTTCCGGCTGAGAAAGACCTACACTTCCCCAAGCTGTAAGAGACAGTCCCTTGTATCCGATACCCAAGGTAGGCTGCAGGGAAACGGCTCCCAAATCCTGACCACGCCAGTAGTACTGGCTAACGATATCAGCACCGATAGAAGTTTCTACCTCGTCCTGTGCCATGGCAGCAGGAGCAAAAGCCATCAAACCGAGTGCCAACGCACCCATCTTCCTCATATCTAAAATCTTCTTCATAATCTCTCTTTTTATGTGATACATTCCTGTTTTAAAAAGTTTTGGCTGCAAAGGTACTGCAAATCGAAGACAATACAAAATAAATCGTGATTTATTTTTATTGTTGAGATGCAGCGTACCTTATTCAAAGGTACTAATAATAACCTTGCCTACCAAAACTTTTATCAATAATCTCTCTCGTCAATATATGAAAGTACTTTAGTTGTAGCAGCTCTCACCATGCTCGTAGATATCGAGACCTTCCTCCTCGATTCGCTTGTCAACACGGAGACCAGCAATCTTCTTGATACCCCAGAAGAGGATGATACCTGTAGCAGCTGCCCAAAGGTCGATGCAGAGGATACCGAAGCACTGAGCTCCGAAGAAACCGAAACCGCCACCGTAGAAGGCACCGCCATCGAGAGCGAAGAGACCTGTCATCAAGGTACCGAAGATACCACATACACCATGTACAGAACTAGCACCTACAGGGTCATCAATATGAAGCTTGGTATCGATGAACTCGATAGAGAATACCAGGATGATACCTGCCAGAAGACCAATGATGGCTGAACCCAATGGACTAACCAAGTCGCAACCGGCTGTGATAGCTACCAAACCTGCCAATATACCATTCAATGTCAATGAGAATGATGGCTTACCATACTTGATCCAAGATGTAAACATAGTACCCAAACCACCGCAGACAGCAGCCAGGTTGGTGGTCAGGAATACGTGGCTGATAGCAACACGGTTAACCTCACCAGAAGCAGCGAGCTGAGAACCAGGGTTGAATCCGAACCATCCGAACCAGAGGATGAATACACCAAGGGCAGCAGCCATGAGGTTGTGACCTGGGATAGCAGTGCTCTTGCCGTTGCGATACTTACCAAGACGAGGACCTAAGCAGATGGCACCAACCAAGGCAAGAATACCACCAACACTATGTACGATGGCAGAGCCTGCAAAATCATGGAAGGCAGCACCGAAGGTGTTCATCATGAATGAACCTGCCTCACTGTTGCAAAGCCAACCGCCACCCCATGTCCAGTGACCTTCTACAGGGTAGATAATCAATGAGATGAAGAATGAATAAACGCAGTACATGGAGAACTTGGTACGTTCTGCCATGGCACCTGAAACGATAGTAGCACTAGTAGCGCAGAATACGGTTTCAAACATCAGGAAGCCTTCAGTAGGAAGACCGGCTGCATTTGTATAGAAAGACAAATCGCCGAAGTTAGGCATACCGATGAAACCGGCACCATCACTACCAAACATAAATCCGAAACCTACGAACCAGAAAAGAACAGAGCCGACCATAAAATCGACAAAGTTCTTAAACAAGATGTTCGCGGTGTTTTTACTACGGGTAAAGCCCGCCTCGCAGAGGGCAAATCCCGGCTGCATGAAAAAGACCAACATGGCTGCCAAGAGCATCCATACGGTATCTAATGAAATTCCTAAATCCTGTACACTCATAACACAAAATCTTTAAAGTGTTGATACAATCTGAAAACTAATCTCTCTCCTCCCTTCCACATCTTACTTTTCCTGCTCCGCATTATAAAGTGCGATGTCGCCTCTTTCACCTGTACGGATTCTTACGGTATCCTCTACAGGAATTACAAAGATTCGACCATCACCAATCTCGCCGGTACGGGCTGCCTCCTGGATGGCATGAATTGTTTTCTCTACGTTCTTGTCGCGCACGACAACATTCAACAACACTCGCTCAATACTGCTGGTATCATACATGACACCACGATAGATACGAGCCTGTCGCATCTTGCCCTCTCCTCTTACATCGTAGTAAGAGAACCACTCAATGTCGGCGGCAAGCAAAGCTTCCTTTACATCCTCAAATTTCGTCTTGCGGATAATTGCTTCGATCTTTTTCATGTTAATCTCTCCTATTATTTAAATTACATATTGTTCGTTTTCGAGTGCAAAGGTACGACAATTTGATTAATTAAATAGTTATTTGCTTACTTTTTGCTTTAATTATTTTAGTTTGCTTTCTATTCGATAACCCATTTTAAGAAACACAATGCAAAATAAAAGAAAAACGAGGGTTTTAACTTTCATTTTGCAACAAACCTTCATAAAATAGAAAAACCAGTGTGGATGAAGCCTCGACAGACTATCATACCACACTGGTAGAATCATTAATTAACGTAAATCTAACTGAACTATACCGGGTGAACGAAGACCAGGCTTCAATTCACCTCCAATATAATATAATGTATGTTTTCGCATTGCCACCTGGGCACCCGCTCTAGCCAGTAGAGGGGTTTGATGGGAAAGAATTTCCCAGCGTTCAGTTTTCAGTTGATATGTCAAAGGACAACCGTTGAACTGATACCACGAAATGTCCTTCTTCAAATAATCAGCTTGTGCCACCTTGGAATAGGTTCCGCTGATGGCATCCCAGAAGATATCACGGTTCACGCCTCCAGCGCAGATAATCTGGGCTTCACCGTCGGGACTCACAGCCAGCATGGCAGTAGCGCCCGTCAAGGTGAGTTCCTTACCTTCGCCATTACGGGGTGCCGGAAGCGGATTCCAGCATTTGCCCTGAAGAAGATAACGCAATCCCGATGTGGCAACGATACTTGACTTGCCATTCTGATAGAATCCGCCCCAGACATAGAGTTTGCCATCATAGGCAGCACAGACCGGTTGAACCCTCGGTTCGCCAATCATTTCCGTTTCCTTTTTCCATTCCAGATTCTTTCCGAGTTCACAGGTGAGAACGGAAGCGGAAGGATGACCATCCTGATTGCCACCCACAACAAACAGGCGATTGTCCATCAGACAGACACCCATGTTATCTACCGTACAAGGCAGGGCTGGCAAGGATTTCAATATCGGTTTGCCGCTCTTCTTGTCCAAGTGGATACTCAAGACGGTTTTCAGACTATGTTCGGCATTGCATCCACCAACCAGAACCAGGCTATCACCAGAGGTTACTACTCCACCATAAGCAGCTGGTTCAGGCAAGTTGCCTATCATCTCCCAATGTAAGGTTTCCTCATTGCCTGTCACTTTCGCTGCATAGATACCCGAATAGTACTTCTTCTTTCCAGGTTCAGGGAAATTGCAGCCACCAGCCACTATCAGGTAGTCGCCGATGAATCCTGAATAACAAGCAGAGACACCGAGCTCATAGCCAGCCTCACCAGAAGGGAAGCCAGACAGGGACTTGATGCCCGCTTTGATTTCTCCCCGGAATGTAGATGCCGGCAAACCATCCTGGTTTACCAGATTGGCACGTGTGAAAGGTTGCCATGCATATCTTACAAATCTCGGCTTCTTGAGTTCTGGTGAAGTGAGTCGAACCTTGTTTCCCTCAATCTTCACCTGTGCAGGATAGAAGAGACCATCATCCTCTGCCATCTCGAAGCAGGATGGAGCCTTGACGTCGGAAGTACGGAGACCATCGCCATAGGTAAATGATACCACCAGCGACTCGCCCTCTCTTACCACCTTATTATATATAGGACCCGATGGGGTTACACTATGACCATAGGTCTGGTTCAAAGCCCAGCGACCCAGACGTTCACCTACCGACTGCTTGTTCGTAGGATGCACATCGAGCGAATCTCCCTGATCGGAAGACACCGCCATTCCGGTATTCGGGATGGATTTCATCAATCGGAGCTGACTGTCACGGAACCAGGTCCAGGAAGGACGGTTCAGGCTAGACAACTGCACGAAATAGAAAGGCATCTCAGGATTCTTCCAATTGCTTCTCCAACTATCTACCAACAGATGGAAGAGTTTTTCGTGAGCATCCATATTGTGGGCATTCGATTCACCCTGATACCAGATCACTCCCTTGATAGGATACTGCTGCAAAGGCAGGATACCACTCTCGTAGAGATAACATGGCTCGTATGGATGACGACCGAGATGAGTAGCATCGTGGGTGAGATTTTTGGCAGCCCTGCCTCTTACCCAATCCTGTATAAAGTCATTGTGCAACCAGTCTCTCAAGATAGCCGGGAACTGGGTTTCCAAAGTGTTTCTATCTACCCAGGCTTCCGTAGGAGCACCGCCGATGGCATTGCAGATCAATCCCACAGGCACCTTCAGACTATCCCGCAACATCTTACCATAATAATAAGCTACGGCAGAGAACTGGGCTGCAGTTTCCGGAGAAACCTTCTTCCAGGTAGTATTCTTGAAATACTGCAGATGATTCAGAGAATCCAGACAGGATGCCGGCCATGCCACATCGTATGTCTCCCATCTTCCCTTCATATCGAAAAGGCGGAAATCAGGGTCATCAGCCTGAGCGATGTCTTTCTTGCCGGTAGCAGCCTGATTCAATCGGAATGCCATATTCGACTGTCCCGAACACAACCAGACTTCACCTACAGCCACATGGCGGAACTCTTTCTTCTGCTTGCCAGCCTGAATGGTGAGCGTATAGTCGGTGCCCACTGGCAGCGGCTGCAGCACTACGCTCCATTCGCCACGGTTGTTGGCTACAGTAGAAGCCTTCTGTCCGGCAATGCTCACCGTTACCTGGTCGCCCGTGTTAGCGATGCCATGGATATCGAGCGACACATTGCGCTGCAATACCATATCATCCGTATAGAGCTCGGAGAGTTGCAATCCACCATAATTTCCGGTAATACCGCCATAAACGGTTTTCGCCAGGATGCCGGCACCTTCCGCATTCGGATGGATGGCATCCGGCAACAGATTAGGATAAGGATAGAGAGGAGCATGGAAATCGATCACTTCCGCTCCGCTCACCTTTGCTACCACCTGGATAGCCTCCTGTATTTCATCATGCCACTGCTTGGTGCCCGAGATAAAACGGGGATGGCGGTGGGCAATCGGAGTCATTCGAGCCAAAATAAAACGTACCTTCGGATTCACGGAACGCAGAGAGTCCATCAGGGAAAGATAATCTTTCACGAACTCATCACGATAGTTAGGCCAGTTTCTTGGGTCCGTATCGTTGATACCCAAATGGATGACAGCAATATCGCCCTTGAACGCCATTGCCTGTCTGTACTCTTCCTGCTGCATGTACGGACGGTGTCCATGCTTCAACAGGGTAGCACCCGGCTTACCGAAATTGCCTACCTGGTATTTATCGCCCAGCATTTTCTGCAGTTGTACAGGATAGGAGAAATGCTCTCTATCCTCGATTCCCGTGCCATAGGTGATACTGTTGCCCACGCAAGCCACCTTTACTTTTGGGGCAGCTTTTTTCTTTGGGGCTGCATTTACTGTCTGGAGCCCCATCGAGAGTGCCGACAGCAAAACTACTGCCAACACTCTACTAGGAAACTTTAACTTACCATACAACATATACATAAAACTATCTTATAATACTTTTCTGAAGTTTCGCATGTGGTTCAAGTACGGGCTGAAGGCCCAAAAGTTCCTAGCCCTTTGATAATTAATTAATATTATTTATATCTGTTGTTCGTTATCTGCTCAATGCTCAGGTTATAGAATCGGATGTCGTAATAATCATCCGTCTGAGTTTTAGGATTTCTGAATGCATTCTCCTCCAGAAGGAAGTAGATGCTGCCATCCTTGCCCTGAACCATGGTTGAGTAAGCCGATGTTGTGTTGCTCAACTGATAGCAACCTTCCCAGTTCTTGGCGATAGCCTCTGGAGTAGCATAATCAGCAGGAGTCTCCAATGCCTTGTAGTAGATACCGACGTTGTTACGGCCTGGACCTACCGGAACACTCTGAAGCAACAGCTTTACTTTCTTGCCATTCTTCTTGGCATCCACCATGAGAACCTCGCCATTGCAAGAGTTCTTATGGGCAGCAACACCCATATTCTTGGCATCAGAAGCTACCACCTTGCCCCAAGAGCCTGTGGCTGTCTTCTTATCCTCATAAGTATAGATGTTGATGTGGCGTCCACCCATCGCACGGCTGCTGAGCAACACATTGCCGTCTGGCAACTCTTCAACCTTAGCCTCATCTCCATAAGGAGCAGCCTCGGCTACATTCTTGCCCAATACCTTCCAGGTCTGACCGAAGTCATCGCTATAGAGAATACGGTTACCGCTGCGGGTACACAACACGGTATAGACACGATAGTACTTGCCTACCTTGATCTGCTTGCTCTGGCAGATTCTACCACTGGTAAAGAAGGCTGATTCTACTTCTGGGATGAGATCGTAAATCTGCTTGGTCACTTCCTCGCCATACCATGTCTTACCCTCGTCGTCGCTGTAGTATCTACCCATCATCAGGAGATGACCACGCTTAGACTCCCAGTAGCCGATACCACCCGATGCACACATCAGGAGGATTCTGCCGCTCTTCTTATCTACCACGACAGCTGCATCGCCATGAGCGCAGTCGAAACTGGTAGCAATACCGTTTCCGCCCTTAGCCACCATCTGCTCAGGAGAGCTCCAGGTAGCGCCCTTGTCCATACTGGTCTTCATCACGATGTCGAGATGACGGCCGCCACCAATATCCTTATTGTGATAACGATGATCGGTAAACGCAATCAACTTACCCGACTTGCACTCTACGATGGCAGGAATACGATACTGTGCATCCTTGTTAGAGAAGACGGTGATGCCGCCCTGAGCGTTCACAGCCTGAGATTCAACTGCCATTTCAGGGATTGCAGCAGCAACCTGTGCAGGCATCATCAGGGTAATACCCATAGTAGCGATACACAATGCCTTGCTTATATTTGCTGAAAAAATCATATTTCTCGTTTTTTGTTCATTTATACTTCCTTGTTCAAAATCTCCTGACACAAAGAGTATGCCTTGATCATCATTCTCGGAATGTGGAAAGGTCCCTTGAAGAGATTACCCTTGGCAGGCTGTGCCACGGTACCGTCTCTGTGAAGATAACCATACCACTCGCCGAACTCAGTATCCGGGAAGTGAGCATAGGTCCACTCGCTGATGCGCTGATGCTTGTAGATATACTCGTCATCACCTGTTGCAAGGTAAGCATAGAGAGAAGCGATGATGGTTTCGGTCTGTGGCCACCAGAACTTCATATCCTGAGAATAATCCTGCGAAGGAAGATTCCTGCAGTCTCTGAAGTTGATGATGCCGCCATACTGCTTGTCCCATCCCCAGTCCCAAGACCAGTCGAAGATCTGCAGCGCCATATCGGTTATCTCCTTGTCCCATCCTCTCTGCTTTGCCTCTTCCATGATGAACCATGAAGTCTCGATGCAATGACCTGGGTTGATAGTGCGACCCATACAGGTATCCACAAATTCACCATTCATGCCCACCGTCTCCAGCAGACACTTGAACTCTGGGTGGATGAAGTACTTCTTCAGCTTGGCGATTGACTCATCAATCTGCTCGGTGAGCTTAGGGTCGTTGATAACCTTGCGGATGCATGAACCCACGTTGATGAGGATCATGATGATGCTGTGGCTCTGCAACTGAACAGATTCCTCAAACTTAGGAGCCAGGATACCTGGAGTAGTGAGGAAACGCTGTGTATCCTTGAAGATTTGGAGGGCACGTTCTGCATATTTCTGCTCGCCGGTAGCCAAAGCATACTCTGACATCGCAATAGCTGCGAAAGTCTCAGAGAATACATAGCGACGCATGCGCAATGGCTTGCCTTCGGCTGTAACAGAGAAGTACATTCTGCCATTCTCGTCGAAACAATGCTTCTCGATGAAGTCGAGGGTGCTCTTCGCTGCCTCCAGCCACATCGGGTTCTTCTCTACATTATTATATGCATAGGCGCATATAAAGGCGAATCGACCCTGAAACCACACAGACTTGGTGGTATCGATAAGACTTCCATCTCTGTCAAGACAAGTGTAAACACCACCGTTTACCTTATCCCATCCATGCTCCATCCAGAATGGCATGATGTTCTCTGTCAGATCAGTCTTATAAGATTCAGCCCACTGCTTAATATATTCTTTTATGTTCATTCTTACTGGTTCTAGTGGATTTTACTTAAAACTGATTGCAACGCTCGAAGAAGTGGATAGCTTCCAACTCTTTCTTCATTGCCTGCTCCTCCTCATCGGTCATGTTGCGGAATGGGGTGCGGTTTGGACCCAGATCGAAGCCCATCAGCTTCATGATACGCTTACCGCCAACGATGTTACCACGATAGTGGCAGATGACGTTGATAACCTCCTGAGCGAAGTTCTGCTTCTCACGGGCTGTCTCGATGTCGCCGTTCTTCCAAGCCTCGATGATGCCTACCAACTCCTTACCGTTGTAGTTGGTTGTACCACCGATACCACCCTGTGCACCTCCCTGAGCCAGACTAGGGAGAATGGTCTCATCCTGACCATGGAGCATATCGTACTTACCGTTCTTGTAGAGACGGCACTGGTTGTACTCGTAGAGACTCTCGAAGGTATATTTGATACCGGCGAAGTTAGGAATGCGTCCATCTACAGCCTTCAGCAAGTCGAGCATTGGCAGGTAAGCGCCGTTGAAAGCAGGAATATGATAGTAATAGAAAGGAAGCTCTGGAGCTGCAGAAGCAATCTCCTCGCAATACTTCACCAATTCCTCGATGCGGCCGATATGTGGGAATGGAGGAGCCATTGAACCGATGCCCCAAACACCCAACTTCTGTGCGTGCTCAGCCAAACGACGGCTCTCACGGAGGCAGCAGCTGCCTACATGAACGATAATCTTGAAGTCCTTTGGAGCTACGGCTACCCATCGCTCAGCAAGGAGCATTCTCTCCTCGGTGGTCAACATATAGCCCTCACCAGAAGAGCCGTTGATGAACACACCCTTCAGACCGTTCTTCTGAAGCATCTTGGCATAAGCCTCGATAGGTTCCAAGTTCACATCACCGTTAGCATAAAAAGGAGTAAACGGTGCATCGATAAGTCCAATGATCTTTTCCATAATTATATATATATAAGTTTGTTAAATTTTCCTTGTTACTATTTATTATTCTAAGTTATCAGTCTTTGGTTTCAAGCAAACCAGCTGAAGTGTCAGCGCTGCGATAACCACCACGCCCAATACGGCAAAGGCCAAGCCCAGATTACCGCCATCAGAGAATTTACCCATCACCTGGGTAACCATGGCTCCGGCAAACACGCCCACCATATTCATGATACCGTATGCTGTAGCCCTATATTTTGCCGAGATAATCTGGCAGAGGATTGGCATATTGTTGGCATCAAACATACCGTAACCGATACCGAAGAGCAATCCCGCTCCCACTACCGCTACCACACTGTGACCGAAGCCCAGGAGGAAGAGAGCAGGAATCGTCATTCCCAGACCGATGGCACTGGTATAAACGCGGCCACGGATGTTCTTGTGAACCCACTTATCGGAAAGGACACCTCCGAAGAGGACACCAAACAAAGAGGATACGGCAATGGTGATGGTTGACATCGGACCAGCCTCAGACATAGGTACACCCAAGTTCTCTGCAAACAAAGTTGGAAGCCAGTTCTTGGTAGCCCAACCAGGGAGAGAAGGAACTGCGAAATAGAAGAGAATCACCCAGAATGCCCAAGTAGAAAGCACAACAGATAAGCCTTGGAACAATCCGCCCTTTGCAGGCTTTTCTTGCTGAGTCACAGCCACATTCGCAGTATCCTTGTCTTTATCGTGCAACAACAGAAGCAATACGACAGAATAAGCGATTCCGAGAATACCGAACCAGTGGAAAGCGGTGTGCCAGGAGAAGGCTGCTGCCACGGTAGCACCAAATCCTCCGATAGCCTGACCTACATACAAACCAGTCATGTGAAAACCGATGGCCAGAGATCTTGACTTTCCTTCATGCCAGTCGGCAATGAGAGACAAGGCAGAAGGGATATAAAGCGCCTCACTGATACCCATCAACGCTCTCAACATGTAAAGTTGATCAAAACTGGAAGCATATCCCATCAGATAGGTCACCAGAGACCAAACAAAGAGACTGCCTACTACTAATTTCTTTCGACTGATCCTATCAGCTACGATACCGGCAAATGGACTTACAATACCATAGATCCAAAGGAAGACTGCCATCAAAGCGCCAAAGGCTTCAGCTTGCTGCAATTCCACGATGTCAACCTTCATTGCGGCCTGCATGGTGGACAGCATCTGACGATCCATATAGTTGAGAAGAGCAACCACCCAGAGGAGTGCTACAACTAACCAGGGATAAAACTTTTTATTTTTCATTTCGATTGTTAGTTTTGTTATTCGGGTGCAAATTTACTACTTATTTTAATGCCAACCAAATTTTAATGAATTAATTTTCGTTATTCAAGTTAATTAAATTAGTTTATTTATTTGTTCTTACGTTTTATATCTATACACCTTATTATATATATAAAAGAATCTCCTCTGAGCTGTTTGAGCAACCAGTATTTTAAAAAGCTAAAAATCACGGGCTCAAATAGTTAAATCATCCCCTAAAAAAGGGGAAAAACAAAGTTTATTCTAATAATTTAGATTAATTAACTCACAAACATTAAAAAAACGGATTTATTTATTTACCTTTGCAGCGTAAAACTTAAACATGAAATATCTGTATGGCAAAAAGCATCATACCTCACACTAAATGGTCTGCCTCTAAGACAGCTCTTTTGAACTTGCTCATAGAACATGGAGGGCAAACTATCGCCGAACTATCCAGTAGTTTGGGGGTAAGTGTGCCATATACTACCAAGACTCTGAACGAGCTCATTGAGGATGGCTTGATTGAGGTAACTGGCAAGAAAGACAATTACTCGAAAAGAGCGCCAAAGATTTACGACCTCATCGCAACATCCGGATATTTCCTCGGCATAGATACAGGAAAGCAAAATCTCACCTTCGGCATCTGTGATTTTTGTGGAAACATGGTAGCAGAACCCGAACTGATACACTTTGACTACCAGGACACCCCGGAATGCTTCGACCGTTTCATCAACCTCATCAACGAATACATCCAGAGATCAGGCATCGCAAGAAGCCAGATCAAGAAGGCTTGCATGAGTATCGGTGGACGAGTGAACCCGGAAACAGGTTGTGCCTATAATTACTTCACCTGCACGACAATGCCACTGGCAGAAGCGCTGACCGAAAGACTCGACCTGCCTTTCTGCATCGACAACGATACCCGCTGCATGACTTACGGTGAATATCTGAAAGGTGTCTGCAAGGGATTGAAAAACATCATCTTCGTAAACGTCAGCTGGGGCATCGGCATCGGCATCATCTTCGACGGCAAGCTCTATCTCGGAAAATCAGGCTTCTCGGGTGAAATCGGACACATGCATATCTATAATAATGACATCATCTGCCATTGTGGAAAAACAGGTTGCATGGAAACGGAAACATCAGGCTCGGCATTGCTGCGCAAGATGAAAGAGGCTCTAGAGAACGGTGGAACATCCGTGCTGTCCGACAAGGTGAAGAACCTGCATCAGGAACTCACCCTGCAGGATATCCTCGATGCCATCAAAAAAGAGGATGTGCTCAGCATTGAAACCCTGCAGAAGGTAGCTGTGGAACTGGGAACCAATCTCGCCGGCATCATCAACATCTTCAATCCGGAGATGCTGGTCATCGGAGGAGACCTCTCGGTAACAGGTGCTTATCTTACCCAACCTATCTGCATGGGCATCAAAAAGTTCTCGCTCAATATGGTGAACGAGGATTCGAAGGTTGCCGCCTCTACCCTGAAAGAGCATGCAGGACTGATTGGAGCCTGCCTTATGGCAAGAAGCAAGTACTTGAACAATTAGATTAAGAATACATTATTAATATATAAGAATACATTAACTTATAAACATATATCAACTATGCGTGTAATTATCGAAAAGAATTACGATGAGTTGGCTCGCTGGGCAGCTCGTCACGTTGTGGAGACCATCAAAGCGTTCCAACCAACAGCAGAGAAACCATTCGTTCTGGGTTTGCCAACAGGTTCATCACCTATTGGTATGTATGCAGAAATCGTAAAGGCTGTCAAGGCTGGTGAGGTTTCTTTCAAGCATGTACTCACTTTCAACATGGACGAATACGTAGGTTTGCCAGAGGCTCATCCAGAAAGCTATCATTCATTCATGGCTCACAACCTCTTCGACCACATCGATTGCCCTAAGGAGAACATCCACATTCTCAATGGTAACGCTGAGGATCTCGAAGCTGAGTGCGCTCACTACGAGGAGATGATTGCAGAAGCAGGTGGTATCGACCTCTTCATCGGTGGTATCGGACCTGATGGTCACATTGCTTTCAATGAGCCATTCTCTTCTCTCAACTCCCGTACTCGCGTGAAGACTTTGACTACTGATACCCGCATCGCTAACTCCCGTTTCTTCGGTGGCGATATGAACGCAGTACCAGCTACAGCCCTCACTGTAGGTGTTGGTACCGTTATGGCTGCTAGAGAGGTGATGATTCTCTGCAATGGTCACAACAAGGCTCGTGCCCTTCAGGCAGCTATCGAAGGCCCTGTAACTCAGGCTTGGACTATCAGTGCACTGCAGACTCACCAGCACGGTATCATCGTTTGCGATGAGAGCGCTACAGATGAGTTGAAGGTAAGCACCTACAAGTACTTCAAGGACATCGAGAAAGACAACTTGTAAAAAAAACAAAGTAATAACTATAAAGACAAGAAACTATGAGACTAAATCTTAGTTCAGAAATTGTACTCAATAAGGTACCATTGGCATACTACAAACCAAAGACTACTGTAGAGTACTCAGAGATCTCCAGAATGGAGAAAATTCATACCGACATCTTCGCCTCTTCCATGGAGGGTGCAGCTCATGTAGCTGACCAAGTAGAGAAGGAAATCAAGGCAGCTCAGCACGAGGGCAGATATTACGTGATGGCATTGGGCACAGGCTTGTCGCTCACACCTATCTACAAGGAATTGCAGAGAAGATGCGAGGCTAAGCAGCTCAGTTTCAGAAACGTGGTAGTATTCAATGCTTACGAGTACTATCCAGTACAGAAGGAAAGTTCTCTGAAGAGCATCAACCAGTTGAAGGAGCGTTTCCTCGACCATGTTGACATCGATCCACAGAACATCTTCACATTGGATGGCAGTGTGGCACAGGACGCAGTGCAGGATACCTGTCACCTCTACGAGAAGCGCATCAAGACCTTCGGCGGTCTCGACATCGCTCTCCTCGGTATCGGAAGAATGGGTAATATCGCTGCCAACGAACCAGGTTCCGGCATCCAGTCTATCACCCGTCTGATTCTCATCGGCAATACTTCCCGTGAGGAAATGGAGAACAGCTTCGGCACCAACGAGCAGGTTCCTCCTTGCTCTCTCACTATGGGTATCGCTACCCTGCTCTCTGCCAAGAGTGTTTACCTCACAGCATGGGGCGACGAGAAGGCTGAAATCATGCAGAAGGTAGTAGAAGGAAACATCACTGACACATTGCCAGCTACCTTCCTCCAGACTCATCCTAATGCAAACGTAATTCTCGACCTGAGCGCAGCTTCACACCTGACACGTATCAAGCATCCTTGGCTCGTAACAAACTGCGAGTGGACAGACAAGCTGGTACGCAGTGCATTGGTATGGCTCTGCCAGAAGTTGCACAAGCCTATCCTGAAGTTGACCAACAAGGACTACAACGAGAACGGTTTGAGCGAACTCTTGGCTCTCTACGGTTCTGCATACAATGCAAACATCAAGATTTTCAACGACTTGCAGCATACCATCACAGGTTGGCCAGGCGGTAAGCCAAATGCTGACGACACTTATCGTCCAGAGCGTGCGAAACCATTCCCTAAGAGAGTGATCGTATTCTCTCCACATCCAGACGATGACGTGATTTCTATGGGTGGTACTATCCGCCGATTGGTACAGCAGAAGCACGAGGTACATGTAGCTTACGAGACATCCGGTAACATCGCTGTAGGCGACGAGGAGGTTACAAGATTCATGCACTTCATCAATGGTTTCAACCAGATTTTCGCAGACTCCAAGGATAGCGTGATCTCTAAGAAATACCAGGAAATCAAGGAGTTCTTCGCACACAAGAAGGAGAGCGACTTCGATACCCGTGACATCTTGACCATCAAGGGTCTGATTCGTCGTGGCGAGGCTCGTACAGCTTGTACATTCAATGAGATTCCTCTGAACCGCGTTCACTTCCTTGACTTGCCATTCTATGAGAGCGGCAAGATTGAGAAGTTGCCTATGACAGAGAAGGACGTTGAGATTGTTAGAGCATTGCTCCAGGAGGTGAAGCCTCATCAGATTTATGTTGCTGGCGACTTGGCTGACCCTCACGGAACTCACAAGAAGTGTACCGACGCTGTTCTCGCAGCCATCGACGAGGAGAAGAAGGCTGGCGCAGAGTGGTTGAAGGACTGCCGCATCTGGATGTACCGTGGCGCTTGGGCAGAATGGGAGATTGAGAACATCGAGATGTGTGTTCCATTGAGCCCTGAGGAGTTGAGAGCAAAGCGTAACTCTATCCTCAAGCACCAGTCACAGATGGAGAGTGCTCCATTCCTGGGTAACGACGAACGCCTCTTCTGGCAGCGTGCAGAAGACCGCAACCGTGGCACCGCCCAGCTCTATGATGAGTTAGGTCTGGCTTGCTACGAGGCTATGGAAGCATTTGTGGAGTACATTCCACTCTAAGCCTTCCATCGCATACTCAAGTTGATATATAATAATATAGATCTTCATTCATACTCTAACCTATATCAACTATTCATTTGACAAAACTAATTGTACGAGAATAATTAGTTTGTGCCCTTCTGCCGAAAGACAGGAGGGCATTTTTTGTATTCTCTCCTTTCACCCCATTCTTTCAGAAGAGGAATAAAAAGAGGAGATAGAAAGGAAGAGAAAAAAGGGGGAGATAAAAAAAGGGGGCAATGAAAAACGGCTCCACGCAAAACGCAGAGCCGCCAGCTGAAACTATATTCTAAAACCTGATGGGTTTATCTCAATCCATTGGATTTATAAAACTCTAACAGTAATCGAGGAATATCTGTTTGTATTATATTAGCTTTATATTTATCTACTAAATAACCAAAACCATTCTCTGGGCAAGATAAAGACATTCGATCATCATGACCAAGATTTCTACCATTCAAAGAGTTGAACCAAAGCAGAGAGGCACCTTTCAAAATGCTCTGTGCTTTGATTGCCAGTGCTTCATTTTTTTTATAATTTAATTCATAAGCAACAGGCTTTAATTCTCTATTAAACTCTATAATCTTATCCTCAGCATTTGGCTGATCCATATTTATGATAGGCATATAAATTATCTCTTTTAGATACTTACCATATTTGCTTTTAACTTCCAAAAGATTAGCATAACTTTTAAGAATTGCAATATCAGTAGTCCCAGTCTGCTGAAGGACCTGCATAGTTTCTTCAATGAATCTCTCTCCCTTATCTATATTAACCATAACCTTACCCTTACAAGCTAACATTGCTTCAGAAAGAGTCGGCACAACATAAGAAGTCTCTCGTCCATCCTTATCTTTAAGATGTAGTTTTTTAAGCTCAGAGAGAGTTAAATCCGCTATGCGACCATGCCCAGTAGTACATCTATCTACAGTTTCGTCATGAGAGAGAACTAAAACACCATCCTTAGTTTTCTGTATATCTATTTCAACAATGTCTGTACCGTGACAAATAGCACTATTAATTGCTTCAATTGAATTTTCAGGATACCTAAGCCAATCACCACGATGAGAAGCAACGAATCCATAAGATTGATCCCGGCTGATTAATTTCTTCCTTATATTTTCAGAGGATTGATTTGAGACATATAATCCTTTAAATTTCAGATAGCTGATAAGCTGCTGTGGGCGATCAGTCTGTATAAAAGATGCCCCCATATCAACAATCTTACCCCAAGTATTATCTTCCTGATGTTCAAATATCGCTTTGTCATCATTCATACCTGCACAAAGAGAAGGCCAAAGAGAATTTATCCAGACTTTACTTCCTCCCTCCTTAATACGCTTAACTATCTCAAAAACATTTGGGGTCAAGGTTTTAAAAGTAATTTCAAAAGCTACAGGATGAACCATCTTGATGTATTTATCTATAACAGACAAGGCATTTGGGTCATCACAATTGATGATTGGCATAAAAATCAATTTGTTAAGAACGTCAGGATGTTCTTTTACAATTTGTTCGTAGGGAACGGATGCCTTGATAATAACCTGTTTCGTTGTACCAGTTCGTTCCAGCACTTTTAATACATCATCGAAATACTCGTAACCTTTGTCAACATTAACCCAAACCTTACCTTTTACAGCAAGCATAGCTTCTTCCAATGTTGGAACCCTTTGCGAAGTCTGAACACCACAACCATTTCTTAAAACAAGTTGTTTGATTTCTTCAAGAGTATAATTACCAGGATGTCCTTTACCTGTAGTTGTACGATCTAAAGTTTTATCATGTAACAGAATTAATTGTCCATCTTTGGTTTTCTGAAGATCCAATTCTATCATATTAACACCAAGACCTATACTACTATAAAATCCCTCTATGGAATTCTCTGCAGCAAAGCGCCAATCTCCTCTATGAGAAACAACAACAACCTTTCCATCTTCGAATTGGCATTGAGCCGTAGCATTTAGGGAGTGAAGCCCTAATGCTACAGCGAGTATTGACAATTTATATTTAAGAGAATATTTCATACTTTTTGACTAGTTATAATTATTATTTTGCTTTATACTAGAATCTGTATCTATCTGTGATTGTGGTATTGGCTGAACCAAATTGTCTTCGGTAACAGTAACCCCATTATATCCAACCGTTGATTGGAAATAAGCGTTCATTACCTCAACAGCTTTGCCTGTTCTAATCAGATCAAACCATCTATGTCCCTCATTCACTAATTCTTTTCGTCTTTCTGTTGCAATTTCCTCTAAAACAGCATCATTACTAACAGATGTAAACTCTTCAATTCCTGCTCTTTGCTTTATGAAATTAAGATACTTACAGGCACTTGTCAAATCTCCCTCATTAGCATAACACTCTGCCAGCATCAACAACACATCAGCATAGCGTAAAACCACGACATTATTACCTCCATCTTCTATGACATCAGATGTTTGCACCATTTTTCCTGTTGCCATATTTCCTGTGGAAAGAATAAAATAAGCTTTCTTGCGTAAATCTTTATCAGAAAACAGATTATAAACTTCCTTCGTAGGAAGGCTATGCCCCTTACCTCCCTTAACAGATCCAGATGGTGAAAAGTAACGATATGCATCACTACCCTCAGTATTTCCGTTCATTCCAGAGGCAAATTGAACATCAAAGATAATTTCTTTATTGTTCTTGTTGGTTGGCGAAAATATGTCTGCAGGATTACTCAACAAAGAGTATTTACCTGAGCTTACAACTTTTTGTAAACAAGTTCTTGCCTCTGCATAATTATGCAATGTCAGCTGCACCTTACCTAAAACACCTAATGCAGCCCACTTTGTTGCTCTGCCTTTTTGAGAGGCAACTTCTGGGAGCAATGAAACAGCTTCCGTTAAATCGGAAACAATTTGCTTATAAACTTCCGTAGAAGCTGTTCTACCCTGACCGAAATATGAATTTACATTTTCAGTCTCTTTTGTAACCAGAGGTACATCTCCAAAGATTCGAACAAGATTGAAATACATTAAACCTCTAAGAAATTTCATTTCTCCAATGGCTGTATTTTTCTTAGTTTCGCTAATATCGGAAAGCCCACCGATTCGGTTTAAAACGACATTGCATTGCTGTATTCCAATATAATTATCTCGCCAAGAATTCTCAGTGATGGTATTACCAGAAGTCATATTGAACTCATCAAGCTGACCACAGTTACCACCATCGTTTGCTGGCACTTCGTCCCATGTGTTATCAGAAGGTAATTCACCTAGCAAAAGGTTTGAAATTTCGTATTGCCCAGACAACTGCAAAGTTGAATAAGCCCCAGTAACACCTAAATCTAGCTGTTCTTCTGACTGGTAGAAATTATTTGAAGTGTTTTGCATTTGAGGATTAACATCCAACAAACTCTCTGAGCAGCTACTAAGCAAAGAAAGTACAACACAAAACAAAAAAATATATTTAACTTTTTTCATTATTTATTTATTTTAAAAACTAACATTAAGACCAAATGTATATGTACGAGGCATAGGATATGCATATTTCTCTGCACCTTGCTGCAATACACTACTATTACTTTCTGCATCTACACTAAATCCCTTATAAGGTGTTATCATAAAGAGATTATTACCCATTACATAAACCTGTGCATTTGAAATTCCTAATTTACTCAAAATTGTAGAAGGCAAGTTATAAGCCAACTTCAAACTCCTTAGTTGCAGATAAGAAGCATTCTTTATAAACAAGTTTGAATTAAGAGCTTGCTTTCTGTCATTTGAATAGTTACCCATATTAGGAGTTGCCATCGTACCATTCGGATTGTCAACTGGATGCCATCTCTTGTTGAAGTAATCTTGTGTTATCATCATAAACCCTTCTCCTGACTCCAAAGAAGAGAGTGTACCACTATACTTCTTCTTTCCTAATTCGCTATAGAGGTTCAAAGACAACTCAAAATTCTTATAACTAGCTGTATTATTGAAACCTAACATTACTTTAGGTGCAGGAGAGCCATAGCTTTTTCTGTCTTCTGTAGTTATTTTCTTGTCTTCGGACAAATCTTTAATGATATAATCACCCAACTGTGTACCTGCCATGTGTGGATATTTATCCAAATCTTCCTGTGTCTTATATATACCAATTACTTCATATCCATACAATTCACCAATAGAATGACCGACTCTAGTTATATTTTGTCCAGATATGATTTGTGTTTGACCAGGAGCTAAAGCTAAAACTTTATCTTTATTAGCAGACAGAGTCAAACTACTATTCCATCGAATATTACCAAGCATCAAAGGACGTGAAGTAGATATTTTTACTTCAAGACCTGTATTTCTAACCTTACCAATGTTCTGCAAAGATGTTTTATAACCACTTTGCTCTGGTACAGGAACCTCAAGTAACAAGTCGTTTGTTGTTGCATTATAGTAATCGATATTAACACCTAAGTAATTAAACAACACCAAATCTACACCAACATTAAAGTTGTTCGTCTTTTCCCATGACAAATCTGGGTTAGGTGACGTAGATATCAACGAACCGGAAGCTAAGCTATTATCGAAAATATAATTAGATCTTTTCATAACTGCCAAAGCTCCATAATTAGGAATCTGATTATTTCCTGATTGTCCCCAACTCAATCGTAATTTTGCATAGTTAACGTTCTTGAGTTTTTTCACAAATGATTCATTAGACAAGACCCATGCCATAGAAGCTGCTGGAAAAAATCCCCATTTACTATTGTATCCAAATCTAGAGCTTCCATCCCAACGTACAGAAGCACTTAAAAGATACTTATCCATCAATGAATAATTCACACGACCAAAATATGACAACATAACCCACTGATACTCTGATGGCGAAACTTTAAATCCACTACCACCAGCAATATTCTTAATTGAATTATCGGTAAAACCAGTAGCAGTTATAGCAACCTGTTCATAGTTCTCTTTTTGATAAGATTGACCTAAAAGAACCCCTATATTATGGTTTAAATCCTTATCAAGATATGCATTATAATTCAGAGTATTCTCCACCAAATAGTTCATTGTTGTACTATTGTTATTATTAGCATAAGCAGGTGAAGGAGCTGCTGAACGATATTGACCGATATTAGACGGTTTAAATGCTCGATATTGACCTGACTCATAATCCATACCAAGGTTCAACTTATATTTCATTCCTTTGACCAAATCTATTTCTGTGAAAATATTACCAAAGAAACGTGCAGTAGTATTATTGCAATCAAGCATTTTTGCCCAAGCGACAGGATTTTCTGTTAGAGCACCATCAGCGGCAATATTTGCTTCAATCTGCTTTGATATGGCTAGAGACCCATCTGAATTATAAGGTGAAAAGAATGGGTAACTAATAGAAGCCAAAGAAACAAGTGTGCCACCCCAAGTATTACTACTCTGTGTCAAATTCTGTTTAGAGTAAGAAGGGAACAATGAGGTACCAATTACGATATTATTTGATGGCTTAAACCATAGATTTACACTTGCAGAATACTTTTCAAAATCAGTACCTATCAAAATACCATTCTGCTTCAAATACCCACCTGTAAAAGAATACTTACACTTTTCGCTACCTCCATTCACAGAAATATTATAATCACTAATAGATCCAGTACGGAAAATCTCATCATACCAATCCGTGTCTGTCAGACCTGTTTCACCATTAAGATATGGAAGAATATAATCAGGTAACAATTCTCGTTTTGAGGCACCATTCTTCTTTCGCTCCTCCGTAGAATCAGTTTCCTTACGATTGATCGGATCCTTGTTTACATAGCCAGTATTACGAGCTTCTTTCTGAAAAATAGCAAAATCATGTGCATTTACTAACTTTACTCTATCGCTACGCTGCTGCAACCCCAAAGATGCAGAAAATGTCACATTTGGCTTAGAAGATGCCCCACCCTTGGTTTTAATCATAATTATACCATTAGCACCGCGAGAACCATAAATTGCTGTAGAAGCAGCATCCTTTAATACTTCTATAGATTCGATTGAAGCTGTATTAATACTATTAAGAGTTGAACCTTCGGTCAGAGGAAAGCCATCTACTACAATAAGTGGATCAGAACCTGCTGTTAATGTTCCTATTCCACGTACACGTATTTGAGAGTCTGTACCAGGCTGACCAGAGGTCTGAATAACTTGTACACCAGTGACTTGTCCAGACAAAGCCGAAGAAAAGTTTGTTGAGATATTTTTATCTAAACCATCAGCTTTTAATTGAGATATAGATCCTGTACTACTTTTTACTGTAGTTGTTCCATAACCAATAGCAACTACTTCTTGAAGATTATGTACATCGTCTTCAAGAACAACCTTTATACCGTTCTGGTTATTGATGGTAACCAACTTATCTTTAAAACCAAGATATGAAATCTTAAGTTTATCACCTTTCTTAACTATGATACTAAAATTACCATCTATGTCGCTAACTGTTTTTAAATCACTTCCAATTATTGATATAGTGCTACCTATAATTGGCTCACCTGAACCATCAACAATCTTTCCCTTCATACTAAAGGTCACAATTTCTGTGGCTTCATTTCCGTCAATTACATTACCTGCTAAAACAGATGAAGTAATAAATGGAGCTGCAATAGCTAAAGCCACTTTTCCTGTGACCAATAGATTTGCGAATTTCTTTTTCATTCCTATATTCTAATCTTTGTTAATAAAATACTGCTTCAAATTATAACTTAGGCGCCCATTTTTAAGTGAACACACATAATCTTATTTTCGGTTGCAAAATTACGGGTATCAGATTACGGACAGGATTCAATGGTTGTACATTTCCAATACTTAATCATTACTAATCGGTTACAAGGTTGACTGAGGGGGTACTCCGAGGAAAAACTACACCTTATTATATAATATAAAGGAACGTTTTTTCAGGTTATCTCTTAGAAAAAGTGCAATCTACAAGCAAAAAACTTGGATTTTTGTTATAAATATAGTACCTTTGCAAGCAAAAAGCAAAACAAACGATATGAAAAGAATCAAAATGCCACTCTTGGCGAGAATTATCCTTGCCATTCTGCTGGGCGTCATCTTCGGCAATTTCTTCAATGAAGCAGCCGTCAGAGCGTTCCTCACCTTCAACGGAATCTTCAGCCAGTTTCTTGGCTTTATGATACCGCTCATCATCATTGGTCTCGTAACACCAGCCATTGCCGACATCGGTCATGGAGCGGGAAAACTTCTTCTTGCCACCGTGGGCATCGCCTTCGCCGACACCATCCTGGCAGGTCTGCTAGCCTATGGCACAGGCTCGGCTCTCTTCCCTCACATGATTGCCAACTCTGCCCATGTGGCAGTAGATAAAGTGGAAGAACTCAAACCGTTCTTCGAAATCAAGATACCAGCCATGGTAGATGTGATGAGTGCCCTCGTATTCTCCTTCATCGCCGGACTGGGCATTGCCCACAAAGGCAGTCGCACGATGAAGAACATTTTCCAGGAATTCAAGGAGATCGTTTCCGGTGTCATCGCCAAAGTCATCATCCCCCTCCTGCCTATTTACATCTTCGGCATTTTCCTGGGTATGACTTTCTCTGGCGAAGCCTACCACATTCTGCTGGTCTTTGCACAGATCATCCTCGTGATACTCGTACTCCATATTGTGATTTTACTTTATGAATATCTGCTGGCAGGCGGCTTGTCCCACAAGAATCCTTTTAAGCTGCTGCTCAATATGCTGCCAGCCTACTTCACGGCTCTCGGCACCTCTTCTTCGGCAGCTACCATTCCGGTAACACTGAAGCAGACCCTGAAAAACGGGGTTACCGACGGCATTGCCGGATTCACCATTCCGCTCTGTGCCACCATCCATCTCTCGGGTTCTATGATGAAGATTACCTGCTGTGCGCTAACCATCTGTCTTATCAATGGTTTGCCGTGCAATCTACCTCTCTTCCTCAACTTCATCTTCGTGCTCGCCATCTGTATGGTGGCAGCTCCTGGTGTACCGGGAGGAGCCGTGATGGCAGCGCTCGGTCCGCTCGCCTCCGTATTGGGTTTCAATGCTGATATGCAAGCACTCATGATAGCCCTTTATATTGCGATGGACAGTTTCGGAACCGCCTGCAATGTAACAGGTGATGGCGCCATTGCAGTTGTCGTGGATAAGATATTCAGAAAGGATAAATAAAAATTAAAAAGGTGTGTCATGGACTTATGACGCACCTTTTTTATTGCAAAATCTTAAAGTTCTAGAACTTAATCCAGGTCAGCTTCTTCCATATTCCCTCGAAAGGACCATGGGAATGGTACTTGAGCCAGAGGTTGGAGAAGAGGCATTGTACTACCACCATGGCGATGCCCACAAAGAAAGCGTAGGTGATGCCGAGCTTCGTCTGGAGATTGAAACCATAATAGGCAAACAGTCCGCAACCGATGATAGACTGGAGGAAATAGTTGGTCAGACTCATCTTACCAAACTGGCGCAGGAACGACAATCCCTTTCTGAACCATTCCTTTCCGTACCACAACAAAACGAATCCTGATACTACAAACGAGAGGATGAAGAAGTTGTAGATAGGATAAAGCCAATTGTTCCATGTTTCCATGTGGCGCACATCAGCGATGCCTCCCACAATCAATACCAGGATGGAAACCACCAGCACCTTCTTCCACAAAGCCAGGTTGTTGTTCTCATTGTAGAACCAACGCTTTCTGCCCACCAGCATTCCGAGAATGAAGAGGCAGATGGTCTGCGTATGTCTTCCCTTCATCATGCACCAGTAATAAGTAGCCACCTGTCCGTATCGCAGGTTGCCATAGGCATTCTCCAGGAAACTGCCGTGCTGATGACCATTATACATATTTCCATACACCTCTCTCAACGACGATGCATCTACCTGCCATCCCGAAATGAGGGAATAGATTTCTATCGGTTGGATAAAGAGGAAGGCAACCACCCACCAGAGCCATTTGGTAGGAAGATAGCTCAGAGGGATGAGAACCAGTCCGTAGATGGCATAGGAGAAGAGGATGTCGCCATCGAAGAAGGCGGTATTCACGATACCGAGCATTGCCAGGAGGAACATTCGCCAGGCGAATCTACCCGAAAAGCAATTTCCACGCTGCTGCTGATTATCATTCATGATAAAGAAGCTTAATCCGAAGAGCAGGGCAAAGATGCCATACATCTTTCCCGACAGCAGCAATGCCAGCACATCTGCCATCCAATCATCACAACCCAGCGTATAAGCATGCTCTATGCTTCCATCGTACATATTGAAATGCTCCACGGAGTGATAGAGAATAATACCTGCTACGGCCAATCCTCGCAAGGCATCAGCCACGTCAATACGGCTGTTTTTCAATCCTAATGTCTTGTAAAAATTCATTTTGATATTGTATGTTAGTTATTATGAGTTGGCAAAGGTATAACATTTTATTGGAAAAAGCGAATTATCCTCAATGTATAACAAATATTAAGTTTTAATAGAAAAAGAGAAAAAGTCTGCCTTTTCCTTGGTTATTCATTAGAAAAAGTGTATCTTTGTTCCGTTATTCATTAGAAAAAGTGTGAAAAACTTCCATGTATTCGTCAGAAAAAGTGTGAGAATCTACAGATATTCGTTAGAAAAAATGTGAAGTTTATACGATTATTCATCATAAAAAGTGTAAATCATGGAAAGAAGCATCTATAATAAACTCGTTGAATGGAAGAACAAGCGAAATCATAAACCTCTGATTCTCAACGGAGCAAGACAAGTAGGCAAGACCTATATCCTGCAAGAATTCGGAAAAAGAGAATATAAAAAGCTTGCATTCTTCAGTCTCGACAGAAATCAGAAGGCAGCAGAAGTGTTTGAAAAAGGAGGCACAACAGCTGATATACTGATGGCACTCTCCGCCATCAGCCAGGTAGATATTACCCCCAACGATACCCTTATGGTACTCGATGAGATACAGGATTGTCCTAAAGCATTAGAAGCTTTAAAGTTCTTTTGCGAGGATGCTCCTGATATTCATATCATCGTGGCAGGATCCCTGCTGGGAATATCACTCCATAGCGGGGTGTCATATCCAGTAGGAAAAGTAGAAGAGCTGCGCCTCTACCCGATGAACTTCATCGAATTCCTTGATGCCATGGGAAAAGAGAAACTGGCAAGCATCTTGAAAGAAGGAAATTGGAACGTCATCAATTTACTGGAAACAGAATTGATCAGCCTGCTGCGACAATATTATTATGTAGGAGGAATGCCAGCCGCCGTACTCGCCCATGTAGAGCAGAAGGGACTGCAGGAAGTCCGTTCCATTCAAAAGCAGATTATACAAGACTATCGCCGAGATTTCTCGAAGCACGCACCAGATAGAGAAGTGCCTCGCATTAATATGGTGTGGGACAGTATCCCTGCCCAACTTGCCAAAGAGAACAAGAAGTTCATCTATGGAGCCGTGAAGAAAAGTGCCAGAGCCGCAGATTTCGAACTGGCCATCCAATGGCTGATAGATGCAGGACTGGCATATAAGGTTCAGAGAGTCAATACCCCACGCCTCCCTTTCAAATTCTATGAAGACCTGAACGCCTTCAAACTCTTCATGCTCGATGTGGGACTGATGGGAGCGATGGCAGAGACTTCAGCAGAATCGATGCTGGTGGGCGATGGCATTTTCTCAGAATATAAAGGTGCCTTTACAGAACTATATGTCTTCACCCAGTTGAAAAGCCAGGATATTTCATTATACTATCATGCTGTGGATAGCTCCACAATAGAGATTGATTTCCTAGCCCAATGGCACGACCGGGTTATACCGATTGAAGTAAAGGCAGAGGTGAACGTCAAGGCCAAATCTCTCAGAACATTCATCACCAACAATCCGCACCTGAAGGGACTCCGCTACTCCATGCTTCCTTATAAGGATCAAGATTGGATGATCAACGTTCCGCTCTATGCCTGCCTGACATCATTTGATAAATTACCTGGTATCATTTGACAAATCATCTGGTTGTCATTTAATAAAAGCTTCGATTCTGACGGATATGTCAGAATCGAAGCTCAAGCCAATCATCGAACTTCACGTTCTGGAAGGTATGGATGCCCAGCTTCTCGGCAGCCTCACAGTTTTCCTTCAGGTCATCAATGAAGAGGGTTTCGTCGGGATAGATGTCCGCCTGCCTGATTACCTCCTCATAGATGCGGGCATTAGGCTTTGCCAGATGCATTCTCTGAGAGAGGAAGCAGTGCTCGAAATAATCCTCTACCCCATAGTTCTGATAAGGGAAGAGATGCTCCACGCAATAATCCCAATGCACATCAATGGTATTACTCAGGAGGAAGAGGCGATAGCCAGCCTTCTTCAACTGCAGGAGTCGCTCCTTTTTCTCATCAGGAATCTCCACCAGCATCTTGTTGGCAGCATCGATGATTTCTTCATTCGTCACATCGGTCCCTGTCAACTTACGGGCTGCATCACAGAATGCTTCGGTGGTAATCATTCCAACACCCAGTTTGCTCATCAGCTTCATCCCTTCACTCTGGGGATTCGGATTAGCCAGTTCCCCCATTCCTATCGCCTTGAAAGCCCCGATGCATCCTTCCGGATTGAGCTTCACCAAGACATTACCTAAATCGAATATGATATTCTTGTATTGCATAATCTATATCTTATTTTGAATCACACTTTTAATCTTTAATCAGATACTTACTGCAAAAGTACAGTAAATTCGGGAGAGAACAAATGATTTTGGGAAGGAATGCCGGGAATATAACATTTATTAGTAAAAGAACATCTTTTTCTCTTCTCTATGTAAACAATATTCTCAAGAAAGAAAATCAGGCAAAGACACCCGAAAAATGAGGAAAGAAGAGATTGAGAATTTTTCCTTAAGGGTTTTTAGTTTTTTCCTTAAGGGAAAATAGTTTTTTCCTTAAGGGAAATGATTTCTTCTCTTAAGATATTTTCCAGTCACGTTTAAATTGTAAAGTAAAAACAACAATCTAAAAACCAGTTGTCACTTTTTTACTTTATTTCTCTTTTGGATAATGAAGAACAGAAAAGCCACTTGTTGCCACGCCTAATACAACTCATTTCCAACGAGTTATACCAGAGCGTGGTAACAGTGGCATTAATTATTCAAAATCAGCTTGTTGTTTCTCAACTTCCTTGAGTTTTTCCTTGCTGCTTTGCGTGTTTATATTGCCTTGGAGGCACATACGGACACCATTCCGAGGAATGGCATTCATCTCTTTCTCACTTCCAATCAACGGATATTCTGGTTTTACACTTTCCAGTTCGATGTATCCATCTACAGGAGTCGTTTTTCCCTGCCAGACCACAGAGGCTTTCACCTTGATTTTGCCAGCAGTAGTGGTACTTTGAATCAGCACAGGAGCTGTGCCCCATTTCACTTCCACAGGATTGGAGAAAGATTCCTGATCACCCACAATCCTACCCTCTCCTTCGATAGAAAACAGAATGTGCTCATTATTGAGTCGCTTGATGTTACCCTGGTCATCGGCTATGGCAGCCACAACGGTTACCATATCAGAGCCATCGGCATGAAGCGAAGTACCTTCGTTATCTACCCAAAGCTTGATTCTGCTAGGTCGGCGGGTAGGCTTTACCTGATGAGTAGCCACCAGTTTGCCATCTACATATCCCTGAGCCAGCAGATAGGAATCAGACTGCTTATTTTGACGAGACAGTTCCTTATCATCCATCACATGGAATACATCCTTGAAGGTAATGATCGGTGAAGGCATTCCCACCCGATTCTTTGCCTTGGCATAGGTATATACCTTACCACCTTTATTACAGGTAAGAGTCACCGAGTCGCAGTTGCTATAGATGGTTACATCAGCTGGCGAGAACGGAGTCATGGCATTGGCGATATAAACCATAGGACCGCTGTCTGCGATGAGCGAAGGATTCTTCTGATTAGGACGCTGCGACATAAACATATAGTATGAATACTTCGGCTGTCGGAAATTGTCCATGATTCCTCCGTAGAAAGGATCCGGATGATACCCTCTCTGATGGTCGAACGAATGCCACAGGCATCCTCCCACATGCTGTCGGGTGGTACGATACAAGGCATCATAGCAGGTATATTGATAATCCGGCTTGCCATAACCCTTTGCCTGAACCAGCATAGGGTACTCACCCCAAGACCGGCTGGCACGACTAGGAGAATTATGAGAATTCCAGTCATCCACATTATCACCCCACTCTCTGGTGAAGTAGATTTTCTTCGGATCCACTTTATCTGAGCTAATTGCCCATCTAGAATCACCAGTCTGAGGATGAGTAAACTGAATGTTGTAATATTCACTTCCCTTTGCCGTAGCATCACAGGCTGTATAGCAGTATGGATATGGATATTCTTCGTGTACGATACCCTTCACCTTCTTGGCAAAGTCGTCAGGATACCAGGTCTCGTTGAGGATAGGTTCCCAAAGCCATACGCTCGGACGGTTTCGGTCTCTTCTTACGATGTTTCTGATGTCGCTATATACATAGTTGGCGAAGCTAGGTTCCGGATTCCAGAACTGCCATCCAGGGGTATTTTCGATCACAAACAGTCCCAGTTCATCACAAGCATCCATAAAGGCAGGGTCTTGCGGATAATGAGCATTTCTGATGACACGCAGTCCGGTATCTTTCAGTTTCTTGGCATCTCTCCAATGCAGACTGTTAGACAGGGCGTTGCCGACAATGGCAAAATCCTGGTGGCGATTGGCTCCGATCAATGGTTCAGGATAAGGTTTGCCATTGAGCCAGAAGCCATCGCCAGCCTTAAACTCTAAACTTCTGATACCTATTCTTATATAATATCCATCCACTATCTTGTTCTGCTGATTCTTAACATAGATATTGAGACGATAGAGGTATGGGTGATCAGGTGTCCAGAGCTGAACAGCCTTGATGGCAGCCTTGGTAGATAACGTTGTGGATTTCTGGCGTGAGATACTGGTATTCAGCTTCTTACTCCAAACCGTTTTCTGACTGGCATCCTGCAGTTCATACACCAGAGAACCCTTGAAATTACTGCCTGCGATATTCTTCAGCATCGTCTTGATGTTGATTTCCGACAACTCTTCAGAAACCTTGCCGTAAGATACAAAGACACCACCGCCGGCTATATGATTTTCTTCGTTGGCATCGGTAATGAATACCTTGTTGGTCTTGATAAGCCAGCAATCTCTATAAATACCACCAGCATAGGTAAAGTCGAGCACATCCTGCGCCTTTCCTGGAGGATAAGAAGGATCATCGCTGTTATCTGCCATCACGGTAATGACATTATCCTCTCCATACTTCAGCATATTGGATACATCAACGATGACAGGCAGGAAACCACCAAAATGCTGCTTCATCAGCTTTCCGTTTACCCATACCTTGGATTTGCCCATGATGGCCTCAAAGTAGAGCACCAGTCGCTTACCCTTCCAGGCAGCATCAGCATTGAAATGTTTTCTGTACCATACTTCTCCCTGATAATTCACACAGCCACTCGCCTCCATCGGGAGTTTTTCTATGCCATCAGGCAATGAAGTCAACTTCCAGGAACTGTCATCGAAACTTACATTCTCGGCTCCATCCACATGCCCTTTATGCATTCTCCATGCAGGGTTCATAGAGTAGGCATTTCTTCCGGCACCGGCAATCTCGAAGAAGCCAGCCGTAGAGAAATGCGGCTGATAGGCAGCTGCAGCATAAGTCAGAAAAGCAAAGAATGCTACAAATAAGGTTAATAATATTTTCTTCATGCACTTTTCTTTCTAAAAAGGTAGCCACTATGATATTACCATATCGTGGCTACCTTAAAACCTATTATTATCTATGATTATTTACCAACCTTCACTTGGTGAGCAAAGAGTATTGGTTTCTATTTCCTTTGATGGAATTGGATAATAGTAATACTTGTTCGTATCTCCTACTTTTCCTGTTTCCAACTGTTTATATCTCACATCGCTGCAAGTCTTGATTCGCTCATCCAGCAATCCCCATCGACGCAGGTCGTAGAAGCGCTCACCCTCCACGAAGAATTCAATAGCCTTCTGATGCTCCAGATCCCTGAAGATCTCTGTCTGGCTCATCGCTCCACTGTAATCATTCAGGTTTGCACGACGGCGAATCTGGTTGATATACTCCACAGCCTTGTTCAAATCCTGCTTGGTAGGGCTATAGAGATAGCATTCTGCCAATTGCAACAGAACTTCAGCATAACGGATAGCACGCTCGTTGATGCAAGACATCGGTGGATCACTTTCCTCTTCAGCCGTATTCCAATTCTGATACTTCAAGATCCAGGTAGTATTCCATCTGTCTTTCTCAAATTTCTCGCGGAATGGCTTCAGATAATAAGTACATCCAGGATAATCCCAGGCTGCTGAGACTCGTGCACGATAGTCGTAATTGCCATCCTTGTCCAATTCCTGCTTGAAGATATCCATCATCTGTTTGCTAGGCGTAGCCTCATACCAGCCAGCAGCCTCAGGAGCCGCATATTCCTTAGGACGGGTATTGGTCTGAGTGGAGTTGTTGTTCTCACCATCTCCCCACAAGTCGGTACCACCCAGATTATCGATCAGGAGATCGAAAATACTCTCGGCATTATTCTCATGCGAATCGTCGAAGTTCCATGCAAAATCATCCACCAATTTATAGGTATATGGTGACTTGGTCAACGGCTCCAGCACATCAATGGCTTTATCGTATTCCTTCTCATAAAGATAAATCTTACCCAATGTTGCCAAGGCTGCTCCCTTGGTAGGTTTTCCCACAACCTCATTTTTCAGAGGAAGCAAATTGGCAGCTTCAGTAAGATCCTGTATCGCCTGCCCCCATACTTCTTCCTGAGAAGACTTAGCCAGCGGGAAGGTTGAAGGAGACTGAGAGGCAGTGAGTCGTAGAGGTACATCCTTAAACTCTTTAGCCAACTGGAACAGATAGAAGCCACGGATAAAAAGACATTCTCCCTTTGCTTTCTTGATGAAAGCTTCAGACAAGACGTCCTTCTTCTCCTCTAACTTCTGCATGATGGAGTTGGTGCGGTACAAGGCATTATAGAACTGATAGAACATACCCTGCACCAGGGAATTACCTGTGGAATTGGTAAAATTCTGAGCCTGATATACTTCGCTGATATCATTTCTGAAATCCACTTCATCAGCTCTAGCAATACGCATCATCACACCACGAGTTCCATAATATCCTCCATTAAGAGCATTCTTAAGAGGTGTATAGCATGAAGTAAGTGCCAACTCAAAATCAGCCTCATCCTTCCAGAAGGTAGCTTCTGTAGCCTGATTTGGATTCACCTGGTCGAGTTTGCTGTCGCAGGAAGTGTACGCCAGGCACATACTTCCTATCAAACCGCCAATTATATATGTCTTAACATGTTTCATTGTTTCAATTTTTTAGATAACGACTTAAAAGTTAGAATGTAAGATTTACTCCAAACATAAAGGTTCTATTAGCAGGATAGATGAATTCATCGAATCCACGCTGATATACACTGGATGAGTTCACGTCAGGACTATATCCTGTGTAGCCAGTAATGGTAAAGAGATTATCCACACTGGCATAGACACGTGCTTTCTGGAAGAAGCCCAACAGGCAGTTCTCAGGCAGGGTATAACCCAACTGAACGGTTCTCAATCTCAAATAGTCACCCTTCTCCAGGAATCTGTCAGACTCAGAACGGGCATTGCGGTTAGGATCATTCCATACCAATCTTGGTGTCTTGGCATTGTGGTTAGACTCTGTCCAATGATCCAACACGGTTGACAGATAGTTGGTACCACGAGTCACATCTTCCAATTCCAGTCGGGTGGCATTGTATATCTTATTACCGATAACACCCTGGAGTGTGAAAGAGAAGTCAAAGTTCTTATAATTGACACTTCCATTCAGAGAATAGGTAAACTTAGGGAAAGGACTTCCGCAATATACACGGTCGTCATCATTGATAGTACCATCATTGTTCGTATCCTTGAATCGAATATCACCTGGTTCTGCACTTGGCTGAATCAACTTGCCATCCTTGGAATGTGCCTGTACATCTGCCTGACTATTGAAATAGCCGTCGCATGGAATCAGCCAGAAGCCGGCGATAGGATAACCAGCCAAAGTCTTGGTAGTATAGGTACCACCATGGATAGTTCCGCCAGTGATGAACTGAGATTCAGAACCCATAGCTACCACCTCATTCGTATTGAATGAACCGATGGCATTTACGCTATATGAGAAATCCTTGTCAAGACGATCGTTCCAGCCCAGATTGAATTCGAAACCCTTGTTTCTGATCTTACCCGCATTTTTCACAGGGTCGTTGGCTCCACCTGTAGAGATAGGAATAGGCACCGACAGGAGGATATCCTTGGTATTCTTAACATAGTAATCCATCGTGAGACTCAATCTGTTGTTCAATGCTATCAAGTCGATACCGACATTGGTCATAGAAGTAGATTCCCACTTGATATCAGGATTGGCAAAATTCTTAGGAAATGCACCCTGCAAGAGTTCACCATTACCATTAGGATAATTGATACCCGTTGTTACAGTAGAAGAATACTGATAATCGGAGATTTCCTGATTACCCAACTCTCCATATCCTGCTCTCAGCTTCAACTGATCGAGCCACTCAACATGATCCTTGACAAACTTTTCCTCGGCAATATTCCAACCTACAGACACAGAAGGGAAGTTTCCGTAACGATTACCTTTGGCAAACTTAGAAGAACCATCACGGCGCATCGTCATGGTAATCAGATATCTATCCTGATAAGAATAGAAGATACGACCTAAGATGGAAGTCAATACAGAACGGTAAGAATTGCCAGAGGTACCTAATCCACTGGCTGCAGCATCCAATTCCCAAATTCCGGTTGACATACCCTGTCCCCAGCCACTCAAATATCGATACTTTGTATCCTGATAAGAATAACCAGCCAACAAAGAAATCTTGTGGGCACCAAATTGCTTATCAAAAGTAAGAAGATGTTCCATGAGGAGATTTCTTGTACGAGACTGGCGTTCTGTATTCTGAGTAATGCCATTCTTATCCAATCCAAAATCGTAAAGACCCTTTTTCTCATTATAACGATAGAACTGGAAATCAGGAGTAAAATTCATCTTATACTTCAATCCCTTGATCGGCTCTATAGAGAAATAAACGTTGGCATAGACTTTTGCATTGTCACTCTTGCGGCCCAGGACGTTATCATCACAGGTACCCAATGGGTTACGGAGATTAACCACGTCACCATACAATCCACCATATCCACCAACACGGCTACTATCATATCTGGACAAAGTAGGAACAGACTGCAAGGTATGTCCCACCATACCTCCACGAATTTCACTGAACAGAGGTTTATCCTTATCATACTCCAAGATGATATTGGTACCCAGGTTTACAATTCCCTTCTTGTAATCCACCTTGCTCTGCATGGTATAACGCTGGAAATTGGTACCCTTCAAAACACCGTCCTGATTGGTATAGCCAAAGCTATTATAATAGGTAGTATATTTTCCACCACCCTGAACTGAAAGATTATAATTCTGCATCAAAGCAGGATTGAACATAATATCCTGCCAGTCATTATCCTCTTTAGAAGCCAGATCGAGCGCCATATCCAGCGGCTTCAAACCAGATGCAGCTCTAGACTCGGTGGTAACCGCAGCCCAATCAGATGCATTCAAAAGATCCAAATACTTGGCAGGAGTATTAACACCAACATTGGCTGTTACGTTTATGGTTGGCACACCCTCGGTATTGCTACCACTCTTAGTAGTAATGATAACGACACCATTGGCTGCTCGAGAACCATAGATGGCTGCAGAAGAAGCATCCTTCAGTACATCGATGCTTTGGATGTCGGAAGGATTGATATGATCGATACTCGACATATACATACCATCAACAATGTATAATGGAGAGGCATTGTTAAGAGTACCAATACCTCTGACCATTATACGAGATCCTGAACCAGGCTGTCCACCTTGTGAAACGATGTCAACACCTGCTATCTTACCTTGAAGAGCTTGTCCTATTGTTGAGTTACTTTGCGTATTTAATTTCGTAGCATCTACATTAGCTACCGAACCAGTAAGATCAGCTTTTCTCTGAGTACCATATCCGATAACTACAAGTTCATTGAGGGTCTTGCTGTCTTCAAGCAATACAACATCCTTAAGGGAAGTGCTACTGGCTACCACTTCCTTTCCCTTATAACCAACATATGAAATCACCAAAGTAGCCCCTTGAGGTACATTGGTAACAACATAATTACCATCCATATCTGTTACAGATCCATTGGATGTACCTTTAACAATGACACTGGCACCAATAATCGGTTCACCATTATTGTCGAAGATTTTACCAGAAACTTTAGGAAAAGTCTTGGAGTCTTGTTGAGCAGTCTGAACCTTCAATAAAGGTGAAGCTGCAGCTTTGCATACCATAGTTTGGCTCAGAAGAGTCATCGTAAGGCACGTCATTAGAACGGTCTTCTTTTTCATTGTCTTTTAAATTTATTAAGTTTTTATAAATTAAGATTTGATGACCGCAAAGTTAAGCGATTCGGCGGAAAAGTGCCTAACCAAAATGGACAATAAAATACCGCATTTTAGACAGCCCAATGTCTAAAATGCGGTAACTAGCTAAAAATAAGAAGTTTAAGTGATTTTACTTTTCCAAGTACAATTTAGGTGTCAAATCGAATTCTGCCTGAAAACACTTAATGAAATACGACATATTACTATATCCTACCATATACATGATCTCAGTAATCGTGTATTGAGAATTTCTGAGAAGGAATGCAGCCTTCTTCATCCTTATCTTCTTGATGTAAGCAATTGGGGTCATACCAGTAATCTGCTTGATCTTACGATAGAGCATCTTAGGATTATAACCAACCTTATCGGCAAGCGAAGCAACATTAAAACTTTCGTCCTCCATATTTTTTTCTATAATTGAGGTAACCCTTTCCATAAACTTCACATCATAGTTTTCGGGGGGCGTTGTTATCTCAAACTGCGGTGAAGCAATGGCAGCAATCTTCGCATCTTTTTCCAATGCCATTTTCTTATCTATCAGGCGGGACACCTGCAAGAGAATCTTATCCAGACTGAATGGCTTGGTAAGGAAGATATCCACACCAAGCTTGATACTTTGCAGCTCTGTATTCTGATCATCCTTGGCAGTGAGCATCAGGATTGGAATATTGGCTGTGGCTTGTTGATGTTTCAAGGCTCTTACCAACTGGAATCCATTCATCACAGGCATCATCTGGTCTGCAATAATCAGACTAGGATGGTATTTCGCTATTTTCTCCAAACCATCCTTTCCGTCAAAGGCCGCAATACAGTTATACTGTTCCGAGAGAGCATCTCTTAAAACAGATACTATCTCTCTATTGTCATCTACAATGATGATGGTATATTTATCAGGATCAAGATCCCTTTCTTCATCAACAGGCTCATTTGTGATGGCATTCTCTCCATCAAGTGGCAACGAGATGGTAAAGAGGGTGGTTTTACCGGAAGTCAATTCTACCTTGCCTCCATGCATCTCTATGTATTTCTTTACAAGAGACAAGCCGATACCACTGCCTTCATTATTCGGACTCTGATTATCACCCTGATAGAATCGGACGAAAATCATCTTGGCATCTTTCTCTGAAATACCTCTTCCATTATCCTCTATGCCAATCAATACCTGATTTTCTTCCTGCCGGACTGTCACATCAATAATCCCGGTATTGTTTTTAACAAACCTGATGGCATTGGAAATGAGATTGGTTATTGCCGACTGTATTTTCAATGTGTCCATATTCATCCATATCTCCTGATTGGCAGAATGGAAATTGAGCTGGATGTTTCTTTCCACTGCGATAGAAGCAAACGACTCCAGGCAGTTGCGTACCAGAGAATTCATATCTATATGCGAGCGAATCATAGAATTATCATCCTTGAAATCAGCATTTTTGAACTCCAGCACCTTATGAATAAGCATATTGAGCTGCAAGGCATTCTTCTGGATGCCGGTCAGCGATTTCTTCAAGGCAGTATTCTGCTGGGTAGCCCTGATAAGCGTACCCAATGGGGCGATGATCAGGCTGAGTGGCGTCTTCAGCTCATGCGACATATTGATGAAGAACTCATTTTTCTGTCTCAACAACTCCATCGACCGATCTTTTTCATGCTGTTCCATGATGGCTTGGTTACGTCTCTTATACCAAATGATGGTAAAGACAACGATACCGATTGCAATCAATACATATATCAAGATGGCAACGGTACAGGCATACCAGGGACTCGGCACTATAATATAATAAGTACTAATCTTGGCATGTTTGTCAATTGCCGGATTGGTTGAACAGAGACTTAATTGATAAGTTCCACTTGAAATATGAGCAAACGACAAGTCGTTACTTCCTTTTTTAATCGATTGCCAGATATTGTTATCACCAAACTTATAATAAAAGGTAACAGCCTGATGCGGCATATAATGCAAGGTAGATAGCTCGAAAGTAATATATTCTCTGGATTTCAACCGAATTTTCTCTGTTTGAGAAGGAAATAGGATGCATTCTTGATTGCTGCTACTGGAGACACTGGTAATATACACCCTGTCACTTTCTTTTTTCGTTTTTATCTGATAGGTAGAAATGCCATTTTCTCCTCCCCATACTATATGATGAGAATGAGGCAAATACATACCAGACAGACACAGATTATTAGGCTTATCATAGAATGATATCTCATCGTTCTGAGTGTTGATAATGAAGATACCATCGGAGCAAGCAAACCACAGATTCTGGTTTTCCTTAACAAATGCAGAGATAGGACCATCAGAAATACTAGCATTAAAAGTCTTCAATCGATTGGTACGCTGATCATACTTCATGATTTTTCCTTCCTGTGACGACAGCCACAAGGCATGATTGCAGAATGCTACAATCTGATATTGCACATTTAAGTGTTGTTCTTCTCCCGTAAGAAGATTCTTCCTTATAATATGATTATTGGCACATAGCCATATCTCTCCCTTATCGCCAGGTAGAATCTGACGAATACAATTATCCACTTTCAGTTTTTCCATTTTTGGGGTTTGCTCCTTATCTATATAAGTGCGATTGGCACTGTTGATCAGTTTCTTCTTATTGATAACAAATAAGCCGCCCGAATAAGTACCCACCCAGAATTGCCCTTTGGTATCTTCGTAAATAGCGTATGCCCATTTCGCAGTCTCGCCATGACGATTAATGATGTTATAATAATCAAATTGCTGGGTAACCTGATTGTATTTGGCAATACTGGCATCAGAAGCTATCCATATATCATGGTCAGAATCTTCATATATTTGGCGGATTCTGTTGTGATGTAGATGATGATATTGGCCGGAAGCGGTATAGCAGGTAGCCGCTACCTGATTGGGAGGCAAAGAAAGTTTAAGAAGTCCATTTTCTCCACCTAGCCAAAGATTGTTATGACTATCTCCCAATATACTGGTAAAGTTGTTTCCATATTCATTATGGGTAAACTCATATATATTATGATAGGTGTACCAAGTAGGATACTCCATTATTGTGATTCCATCATCGGTGGCAAGCCACACATTGTCATCTCTATCAATGGTAATATTCCAAATGATATTATTACAGATGGATTGATGGAAGGCATTATATACCAACGAATGCTGCTGATGAGTTGTCATATTATAGATGTAAAGTCCAGCATCTGTACCCGCAATCAGATTATCGTTTCTGTCCAAGGCCAGCGACTTGAAAACACACCCGGATAAGATTTCACTTATTTCCATCTTATCTTGCATTGGATGATATACACACATTTTTCCTTCCATTCCGACAAGGAGGCTTTGATCTTGCGGATACCATAATAAAGAATTTACAAAGTTGTCACTAGTTGGCAAAGGGATTCTACGAATATGGTTATGTGCCGTATTCACTGCAAAAAGCCCCTCAAGAGAACCAACATACATTGTTTTACCCACAGGACATAAAGTATAGATACTAGTAAGTTTGATTCTAGATGTTGCAATTTGCTGTAGTTTGCGGTTTTTCAGATTATATCTCCACAATCCTTCTGTATTGGTGCCTATCCAAAGGTCATCTCCCGAAACAAGCATCGTTCTCACAGATTTTATCCGATTCAAAGGCTTCAATACCTGTTCCGACTTACCATTTGTTGTATTCAGATAACAAAGTCCTCCCAAAGTACCCACTATCAGTCGCTGATCGTCTGCCTGGGCAATACTCATAATAGATTGCTCTGCCATATACAAGGTAGTTTTATAACCATCATATCTGCAGACACCATGATAAGTTCCAATCCATATCATTCCTTTTTTATCTTGAAATACCGAAGTTGTAGAATGTGCCGCATAAGGCAGTTCTACGGTTTTGAAGATGTTATACGGCAAAGAGTTGTTGGGTATAACAATATCATTTGCTATGCCAACACGAATCGTAAGCAACAAGAACAGTATAATAGTTAGTAATTTTTCTTTCATCTTATTTCTACCACTAATGATTTACAATTAGTTTATAAATACAAAATTAACCAATTTCTCGCATTCTATCACATTTTTTAATATTTATTAAAACAAAAAAATCTTTCTATAGGCATCCAAATAGATTTCGTATAAATTTATAGCCCCAAACATTTGTATATCCACAAATAATATCGTATCTTTGCAATCGGGTTTCAAACCCTATCCCAAAAGAGGATCACATTAAAAAATCAAACTATATAAAAAACGTCATGAAAAGATTATCAGTTATCGTCTGCCTCTTTATGTTCGCCCTGATGCCCCTGCTGGCACAGGTAAAGCAGACCGTTGCCGTGCTCGGCGACTCGTATTCAACTTTCGAGGGTTTCATCCCAAAGGGATATGCCACCTGGTACACCACTGCGGTTCAAAAAGCAACCGATGTCAACAAGGTGGAGCAAACCTGGTGGTGGCAGGTTATCAAGGAAGGTGGTTACAAGATGGGCAACATCAATTCCTATTCCGGTTCCACCATCTGCAACACCGGCTACCGCGATGAGGATTACAGCGACCGTTCATTCATCAACCGCACTACCCTGCTGGGCAATCCGGACATCATCTTGATTTGCGGCGGAACGAACGACAGTTGGGCGAATGCCCCTATCGGCAATTACCAGTACAGCAACTGGAAGCGTGCCGACCTCTACTGTTTCCGTCCTGCTCTGGCGAAGTTGCTTTCCGATCTCCGTCAGCGCCATCCGAATGTAGATATCTACTTCATTCTAAATTCTGAGCTGAAGGATGAAATCAACGAGTCAGTAAAAAAGATCTGCAAGACCTATCAGGTTCCGGTCATCGCCCTTCATGACATAGACAAGAAGAACGGTCACCCAACTATCAAGGGAATGAGAAGCCTTGCCGACCAGGTTCTGAAGGTGATAAAGAAATAAAATTACCGCCACATAACCTTCCAAACAATGGATATAAAACTAGATCAACATAAAGTCACCTTCAGAAATAGCTTCACAAAAACAACAATTCAATTTTTATTCTCCTTTCACAACCAACAGAGTTTACTCATAGTCAGCCACTTAAGTGTGAAAGGAGAATTCTCTGAAACAACAATAACAATCAGCAGAAAGGACTATTAATATAAGGAGAAAGCAACTTAGTCTAAAAGAGAAAGCTACTATCACAAAAGGAATAGAGAAGGCTTCTTTGTATCGGATGACCCGGGTCATCCATATAGATGACGGGAGTGAGCCATATAGATGACCCGAGTCATCCATATAGACGAACTTAGTCATCCAGCCGATAAATCGTCCCTTTTCGCCTGCCAATATCTATCCCTCATCCTTCTGGTTACTATACTTCATCCCAACATTCATAACAAAGACACCCACTATTCATTATCAAGACGCTCACTATTCCCTATCGGAGCAAGGCACATCGCCATATTTAACCTTAGCCATCAATTACCATCTCAAAATAAAGAGATTTTTCCTTTCACACTTAACTCTCTCGTTTTCAACACAATCCACATTCTGTGAAAGGAGATACCACTAATGCTGCTTTATCTTTTCATTCGAAGATAAAGCTATTTAAGGCACAACGGCATGGGGGCATAGATGTCAAGTTCTTCCTGTTTAGACTTACTAACATCTATGTCTAAACACAGGTTTACGCAGGTGCCCCCTAATTATCCATTGTTTTGCTATTGCTTATCAGACGGCGATATACCCATTTTTTGCGCCGAGGCCTCGATAGCCAACACCGTAAAGGCGAGGCTTTCGAACTCTGGAGCACTTTTCTGTAATAGTTCTCTATCTTCCATTCTTTACAAAATATTGTATTTAAATGCAATTTTAAAGATTTTCTCTGATATTCCACTTAATTTCGGAGTTAAATAAAGAAAATTAGTGCAAACAAATTAAAGTTTGGCGAGTTTTCTGTCAATAGGTTTGAGTCTAATAGTATATTCGTATTTGCATTACCGTCAAATCTCTTTTTACCGCCCGTAAAGTCTCCGACATTTACATCGGCATTACCACCACTATTACCGCCACTTTTATATTTACACCGACAAAACAGCATCAGCCTCCAGTGTTCACAGACCAATTACAGAATTGATTACTTTCCCAAAATATCCAAAAGTGCCTAAAGCGATAATCACCCAATAAAAAGCGTGGGTGTTTCAATCCACACACCCATACAGGGTGTGACACACAATTCCTTAGTATCTACATCAAACCACAACCTCCTATTGGTGAGGATTTGCAGCACGATGTAGTATATCTTTTGACTTCTACATCAAACCACAACTCTCTTGGCAAGATTAGTCTGTCGCTTCTTGTTGTATATCTTTTGACTCCTACATCAAACCACAACTCCGTCTCCGCTGCAAGCACGACTTCTACGTTGTATATCTTTTGACTCCTACATCAAACCACAACCTTTTCGAAGTAAGTTGTCTTCTGGGCATGTTGTATATCTTTTGACTCCTACATCAAACCACAACTGGAATATTGACGGTCTTCCTACTGATATGTTGTATATCTTTTGACTACTACATCAAACCACAACCACGGGTGTCTTTCGATATATGATCACCTGTTGTATATCTTTTGACTCCTACATCAAACCACAACTTAAGTACAACTTAACGGTTTTCCCCAGTAGTTGTATATCTTTTGACTCCTACATCAAACCACAACAGAGTTACTATCTGAGTTATTCTCAGAGTGTTGTATATCTTTTGACTCCTACATCAAACCACAACTCCCTTATAGTAACTAATTAATTTTGTATAGTTGTATATCTTTTGACTCCTACATCAAACCACAACCCGAAGGTGAACGGAAGCTGCGCTTCCTTGTTGTATATCTTTTGACTCCTACATCAAACCACAACTACAAAAACCTTTTTAAATTAGAGCAGTTCGTTGTATATCTTTTGACTCCTACATCAAACCACAACTCAATGAATACTATACCCTCATCTGATACGTTGTATATCTTTTGACTCCTACATCAAACCACAACTCCACGGTGCTCATGCTATCGTTTTCCTAGTTGTATATCTTTTGACTCCTACATCAAACCACAACCCTCGAACTTATCGTCCTTCAGGCTCTCCGTTGTATATCTTTTGACTCCTACATCAAACCACAACTCTCATCTTTTCAATTCAGAGCCACACGATGTTGTATATCTTTTGACTCCTACATCAAACCACAACTCTGCTTGAGGATATTAAGCTGCATATCCGTTGTATATCTTTTGACTCCTACATCAAACCACAACTGAGTTATCCTCAGCGTTGTTATCTGAGTGTTGTATATCTTTTGACTCCTACATCAAACCACAACATAAGGCATAGCAGGGAGGCTACCCTTAGGTTGTATATCTTTTGACTCCTACATCAAACCACAACCAAAATGAGTGCCATTGCGTCGCCAACAAGTTGTATATCTTTTGACTCCTACATCAAACCACAACTTATAGGCAATCACAAATGCGCCGTCTTCGTTGTATATCTTTTGACTCCTACATCAAACCACAACCGAACGAGAATCAACAAATAAAACTCCATGTTGTATATCTTTTGACTCCTACATCAAACCACAACGCGCCTGATGGTGCACCCGTCAATGTAGGGTTGTATATCTTTTGACTCCTACATCAAACCACAACTTGCTTTGTCCGTGAGTGTAACCCTGATGGTTGTATATCTTTTGACTCCTACATCAAACCACAACAAGAGTATCCATACCGATAGAATCGAGTTGTTGTATATCTTTTGACTCCTACATCAAACCACAACATAGCTATGAATATGATTGATAATACTATGTTGTATATCTTTTGACTCCTACATCAAACCACAACATGGTGACGATATGGGAACTGGCAAGACGGTTGTATATCTTTTGACTCCTACATCAAACCACAACTGCGTCTTCTCCATCTACGATAATTCCGTGTTGTATATCTTTTGACTCCTACATCAAACCACAACAGCATACATTATCAGCTAGAAAACGGCTGCGTTGTATATCTTTTGACTCCTACATCAAACCACAACCCTTTCGCTAAAGGCTCATTCTCAAATTTGTTGTATATCTTTTGACTCCTACATCAAACCACAACTCCATGCAACTATGGTCATCGCACAGGATGTTGTATATCTTTTGACTCCTACATCAAACCACAACTATCTTTTGTGAGGAAGTTATCCCTGGAGGTTGTATATCTTTTGACTCCTACATCAAACCACAACTACGGCCTTCTCGTAGTTGTCAGTTACAGGTTGTATATCTTTTGACTCCTACATCAAACCACAACCATCACCTTGACACGTCCGAACGTTCGAGCGTTGTATATCTTTTGACTCCTACATCAAACCACAACTATTTGAGCCAATTCCCAGGAGCCAGGAGGTTGTATATCTTTTGACTCCTACATCAAACCACAACCTGCTCCGTCTGCCTCTTTAGAGGTACATGTTGTATATCTTTTGACTCCTACATCAAACCACAACTCTGTCCAACTATCCGTATTAGCCACACGGGTTGTATATCTTTTGACTCCTACATCAAACCACAACACTCAGAAGTGTGTTGACCGCAATAAAAGGTTGTATATCTTTTGACTCCTACATCAAACCACAACAATAACTATTATGTATCTGATGATAAGTTGTTGTATATCTTTTGACTCCTACATCAAACCACAACTAAGCGGTTTTAGGCTCATCAAGAGGCGCTGTTGTATATCTTTTGACTCCTACATCAAACCACAACCTTGAACTTATAAATAAAATTACTTGTGTGTTGTATATCTTTTGACTCCTACATCAAACCACAACAGCATGGTCTGCGCTCCTGATGCGAGGTCGGTTGTATATCTTTTGACTCCTACATCAAACCACAACTGCTTACTCTTTGTGGTGTTCGTGGTCGCTGTTGTATATCTTTTGACTCCTACATCAAACCACAACCAGCAAAATAGCCGTGATTCTCGTTTGTTGTTGTATATCTTTTGACTCCTACATCAAACCACAACCTAATTGTGAAATCAAAGGTAGAAAAACGGTTGTATATCTTTTGACTCCTACATCAAACCACAACGTGGAATGAAGAAAATGAAGCATTTCGCGGTTGTATATCTTTTGACTCCTACATCAAACCACAACATCAATACTACCCGTCTCTGCCTCTATCTGTTGTATATCTTTTGACTCCTACATCAAACCACAACTTGTTATAAATTATAGATATATTCTAAAAGTTGTATATCTTTTGACTCCTACATCAAACCACAACTTAATATCTTCAATAAAAAGTTGTCTTCTTGTTGTATATCTTTTGACTCCTACATCAAACCACAACCTTATGAGACACGGTTTATTATATTATTTGTTGTATATCTTTTGACTCCTACATCAAACCACAACTTAATATTTATAATTATTTAAAAAATATTGTTGTATATCTTTTGACTCCTACATCAAACCACAACGCTTTCCTATAGACATAGTACAGACGATGTGTTGTATATCTTTTGACTCCTACATCAAACCACAACGGGTTCCCGTATCTTGATTGGCAACAAGCGTTGTATATCTTTTGACTCCTACATCAAACCACAACTGGGGAGACGGAAGCAAGCTCTAAGCAGCGTTGTATATCTTTTGACTCCTACATCAAACCACAACTCAACAGATGGATATTAATGCCCAGCAGAAGTTGTATATCTTTTGACTCCTACATCAAACCACAACTTTTTCGGATATAAGCAAATTAATTAGTAGTTGTATATCTTTTGACTCCTACATCAAACCACAACCCAGTTCTTGTGTTCTTTTTCTTTTATCTGTTGTATATCTTTTGACTCCTACATCAAACCACAACTATGGCTTCTGGCCGCAGGCTTTTTTTATGTTGTATATCTTTTGACTCCTACATCAAACCACAACTGGTAATGAGCAGCGATTATGCAAAGAAAAGTTGTATATCTTTTGACTCCTACATCAAACCACAACTAGTTCTTGTCTGTTGATATATCATGAATGTTGTATATCTTTTGACTCCTACATCAAACCACAACTTGAGGTGTTGAGGTGTTGAGGTGTCATAAGTTGTATATCTTTTGACTCCTACATCAAACCACAACCTATAGATTTAAAAACTCTGATTTCCAGCGCATAACATTCACTTTTTCTAATAAGAAATGGTGAGTAGGATATATATTCCAGTGCAAAAGTACTAAAAAAACTCCAATTGAATAGGCTCACTGATAACTTTTTTCGATATTTTACTCTTATTAATACTTTTTGGTTTACCCCAAAAGTTATAGATATCTCCATATTGCTTATCTGTCACACTTAACAAACTTACTTTTCCTGTCTCCGGAAGCAAAGATTTAACCCTTTTAATATGCACTTCCAAACTTTCCCTTGATGCACAATGACGGATATAGACCGAAAATTGCATCATGGAGAAACCATCTTTCTCCAAGTTCTTGCGGAAGAGAGAAGCTGCCTTCATCTCTTTTTTCGTTGTAACAGGCAAATCGAAAAATACAAATAACCACATTATATGATACGCATTTAGTCTATCTTCTGTCATGTCATAATAGGCAAGGAAAGTTTTTTGATTTCTCCAGAATAATATTTCACAAGAGAGGCAGTTGTTATGGTCAAAGCAATCTGCAAAGGTCGCTTAACCTTTCCTATGTTAACATCACTATTCAACACACGCATTATCTCAGACTTTGATTCTTTATTCAGTTCTGTAATTCCATTTCCATAAAGCCGATAAACGATTTCATCAACAAATGGTCGATATGGTTCCATAACATCATCAGCTAAAGGAAAAGCATTATATCTGCTTTTATGAAAGATGCCCAAATTAGGGAGCAAACCAGAACCTAGCAAAGCACGAGCAACAGCTGCACGTAATATAGCATAGCCATAATTTAGAAGAGCATTAGGCGGACTGCCTTCCCTTTCTCTTTTAAAGGGGTTACCGAAAAGACTATTCCAATACACCTTTGCCGCTAATCCCTCCCTATTGTCAGAATCTCCACTCTTTACATTATTATAATAAGGCTTGAGAATATCTTTATTCTTACCAGCAAGAGTCAAGACTGCGGCTTGATTTTCGATTTTTGACTCTATAATCTGTTTCCAAGCCTGCTTTTTCATTGGCTCTGTAACAGCAAGCTGAAATTTTAAACTTTCAGCTTGCGTAGTATTGGCATCTAAGCTTTGCAACATAGATGTTGGCATCATCTTGTTATCACATAAGATAACAGCAACATTATTCTTTACCAACTCGTTGAGAAGCGGTAAAGTAATGCTTATCATTTGATTTTCCAAGACTACACACCCTATGTCTTCTATAGGGCGTGTAATCTTGTCATTGCTATCTTTCCAAGAGATTACAATCTGGCAATTCTTGAGTGAAAGACAAACTGGAGTTGAAAAGAATAATGTCTGCTTTATCATTTCACTTTAATCTTTTAATTTCACCTAATTCATTTATTTCAAAATCATAACCTTGAACTAAAGCATTGAGTTGAGTATGGAGCATAATTATTGAAGGGCGCAATTCTTCTCCTTGCTTAAATGCTCCATTCTTCGCTTTAAGTTCTGTACTGAGACGAGCATCCTCATGCTGTTTCAACTTTATTGTAGCATAATCAACATTTCGTCCTTTCATTCTCATTGCAGATAATCCCACAACTTTATAGAGACGTTTATTAATCTCCGTTAGAGAAGCATCCCATATCTCATCTGGAGATTTTTCGTAAAGAAGTACCATTGTTCCTATCTTTAATGAATATGCAAATGGATACTCATGCTCACTCTTTACCGGCACAATATTATTTCCAACAGCTACTTTGTCATTACTAGTTCTAAAGTATTGCGCAGTTTGCAACATATTAATTATCTCAAATTCGCGCTTTTCCTTACCTTTTTTATCCTTACCAATGTACAATGCAAGCAAATAGTTACTATCATTGGTGACATGATATTGCTGCTTGTATTCTCTTGATGAAACATCTCGTTGTTGGCGAATATTCAAAGGTTTAGTAACAGAAGGAGTATAACATCTTACCTTTTTAATTGGTATTTGTTTCTCTTCATTCATCCATATTGTACTAGACATCGCTTCTTTGAAACCCTTCTCATTAATAGCTGTTTCAATTATACCTCTTACAGTATCATCCACGATATTTTTGACATCATTCTCCTTCATTGATGCCAAATTTATACGCTTAACGTATTTTACAACACCATCACTCTCTATAGCACCATAATAGGTATCGTTATGCAATGATCCTCTTGCTGCATCACCTTTAGATAATACCTTTTTTCCATCAATAAGAATTCTACGGCGACCTTGTTTTGGCATATTGTCTGGTGTGTAATGATAAACCATTATTTCATCTTGCACCTTCTCAACATCCTCTACAAATGTAGACCAAGGCTTTTTAAAATAAGCCTTTGACATACCATACCATTCATGATTTTCTTCATCATGATAATATGCTCCCAACTTATTATATTCATCTAAGCCAATACATGCAATAACGATAGCATCAATACAATGGTGAACATGATTTACACGTTCCTTCTTACTATATACCTTTTGGATACCCCAAATCTTTCTAAAATCAGAAGTCGCAATACCTTTAACGGTATAGACATGCTTGAAAAGGGATTTCAAATAAAGACGTGCATATTTAGAAATCACGCTGATATCCGTACCTTGACGACGACTAAATCCATCAGGTACACTTTCCATCGTGAAACGTAAATACTTACCTCGCCAGTAATCGCGTTGCAATTCTAAAAGATGCCGTTTACGAATGATTGCATCCTTTTGATCTTTAGTAGTTGCCCCTTTTGATAACTTCTTTTGTCTACGAATTTGGCCATCAAGAGACTCATACTTTTCTCTCCAGTCATTAATACGTGCCATAATTTCCTCATGATTAGGCAACTCTGTTGGCAACTTGGTTTTCTTGACATCTCTATTGAAACGACTTTCACAAAGTGTCAAATTCATTTTTGTACTGTCACCACCTACACTACGAGGAATAGTATGCTCTATATCAAACTTTGGGTTTCCCCCTATAAAGTCTGATATACATATCTGCTTACCTGTATATAAACAGATATGTCCCTGCTCTTCCCAAAGGACATATTTCAAGACATCAACATCAGTCGGCTCTATATCTTTTCCCGTTTCTGCCTTTAAGAGATTTTTTATTTTCTTGCGAGCCTCATCATTCTTATTTTGATTCTCTTTCGTAAATGCGGCAATAGCATTACGCTTATTTGCATCATTTAATTCACGAGCAAATTCAATATGAATCTCTGTATCAGAATCTATCTTCCCCTCTTCCAACAAACGATTTACCAATTTACGTAATCTGAACATAGAACGCATAGCCATTGGATTACGCACGCTATCAATTCGAGGTGAACCAAGCTGATAAACACCATGGCTGTTGGTGAGCTGCACTCTAGGATATACCTCCATCATAGAAGGATGGTATAACTTCTTAAGTTTCTCTTCAGATACATGATACTGTTCCTTCAGATAGTCCTTAATACACACCTCGAAAGTACGTGCATCTTTAGAATCAATCTGATTCATTTCGTGGATAATATGATCAATGGCTGCATTACGCATTTCTTCTATATCCCATTCATATTGCGGCATCACTTCACATAAGTTACCCAAGAATACGGCATGAGAATAAATCAAACCTCTTCTAAGATAAGGAAGAATCTTACAGATAGCCTTCAAACTTAAAGACGCATAATCACCCGGCAAAGAAATCTCGCAAAATTTCCTTGCTTCTTCATCATTCAATTGCAGACGATTCTTAGCAAACTCTGCAAGTTTTGTATCATCTGTATAGAAGAACAATACATGCCAAATATCATTGACTACATTCAAACGACTTTTCCCCTCGGCTAGCGTATAGGTTTCGCAAAGAGAATCAATCCAATTATCTCCAAAGATATCTTTTAAAGCGGTAGTTACAGGACAACCAGAAACAGATGTATCCATAGGGTAATTGAAAAGATATGGCATTTCAGCATCAGAACTCTTCTTGTAAAATCCATATTGTTTTTTGGGTGCCAATTTCTTTGCTATATCTTCAAAGTCAAACAACTTCTTTGATTTACGGAAGAACAAAGGCATAATGAGTGCTCGCTCCTCTGGAGACAGAGGGCGTAACACATCATCATTTGGCGTCTGAATCTTTATGTTGTTGATAAAAGAGAGCATTCTAAACTCTTCATACATAGGATGTGAAGAAGGACATTTGGTCTTGTTCTTCTCAAATACGCATTTACCAACTTGTCCCTTTTGCGACTTTAATGGTCGCTGGTCGAAAATGGCTTTTTCTATTTGGCGTACCACCTCAGGACCAAGATTCTTATCTAAATCCTGCTTCTCACAAATGGCCTTAAACTCTGCCAGATAATGCTCATTGCGCGCAGTATAATGATTGCGAATCTTCTCTCCTTTATTATAGAGAGAATAAAAATAATCACCAAGATACTCATAACCAGCATCATGCATCTCTTGAGTAAGGTTACTGATGCTTTCTTTTACCTTTCCTGTATCATCAGCACTCTGATCTTTACGATTACTTAAAAAGCCACGTCGCTGAATCATGTGATAAAAAGCACGACCCAGAATATATCTATCAGTTACGCTACTGAAATCCAAACAATCATGAAGACACTTATGCCTATAAGCGTATGGTGTCTTTTCTGATTCATCATCAGTACTTTGCCATTGCATAAACAATTCATTCTTAGGATACTCCTTCTTGAGTCTCCAGGCAGAAAGTTCTACCTTAGAAAGTGGTGGACACAAATGTGCATCACTTAAAATACGAAGCAAACGTATCTTACGTAATTTAATACGATAGTTTCTTACTCTTGCAGCTTTATGAGCTGTACGCTCAGCAGCTTTAGAAGACTCTATGCCTTTTTCTATCTTAACACCTTCCTGGAAGATGTTAACACCTTTATCAAGCAAATGATATTCATCTGCCTGTTTTTCCACTATAGCCCATCCAAGACTATTAGTTCCGGTATCAATTCCAAGTATTTTAGTCATATCAGTATAGTTTTATATACTTAATTATTAATTTTCTGTAAAATTACAACTTTTTTATTGGATAAACAAATATTTTATATTATATTTGCAGCAGAAAATAAGATTTCCTACATCTTATCACAATAAGGCAGTAATTGCCGAAGGTGTAAAACCTATACTCCCGCTTCGGTGGGAGTTTTGTTTTTATGTACCTCCCATTTTCTCCTGCAAGTTCTTCCTTGCATGATCAGCTATCTCCTTCGCCTCCAAATAGCACCCGTCAATTTCTTCATAGGTGTATGCATTCCGAGCCTCAGCGATGCTTTCGGTTGCAACCTCTTCGAACATATCGAAGACAATTTGCTCATTATTTTTTTCCTTCATATCTAACACTATTAAAAATTAGTATTTCCTTGTTCGAGTATCACCCAAACACCGGTTTTATCACTTCCTTCGTGTCTTATGATGCCTGCTTTTTGCATTAACGCCAAATCTCTTTCTATAGTTCTTACTGTCACCGACAATGTTTCAGACATTTGCTTAGCTGTCACCATAGGATTTGACTTAATAACAGACACCATAATAGTCTGTCGCTCTGTTAGTTTTACATCGGATATTTCTCTTGAATTTACACCGACATTTACACCGACATTTACACCGACATCTCCATCACGTTCTGCGATAACTTCGTCTATCGTCTTGCGCTGAACTATCGCCATCACGCCACCTCCATTTTCTTCTATCGTTGGCAATGGCAAGCTGGCACGTTCAAACTCCTCGGCAATCTTCTTGAAACCACGTCCCCATGACTCCACAAAGCCTGCTTTGTAAAAAACATTAGCAATATTGTGATTACGAGGATAAGAAGAATGCTTCTGCAATAAGGCTGCCGGAGTCAACTCTTTCGGCAACAAACCGTAGTTCCACAATTCTATACTGCGGTCGTAGATGCGCATTTGGATGGCAGGACCGTTATAAGCCTTATGCGAAATGGCATTGTATATCAACTCTCGTAATGCCTTATCAGGAATCTCCAGCTGCTCTATGCGCTGTAATCCCTCGTAGTGAATAGGCGAAAGCAGATACTTGGTTCGGAGTACTTCCATCACCCTACTAGCCATTTGAATCAGGTTACCTTCTATCACATCCTGAATAATCAAATCGCTCTCATCTGTATGAAAACGTCCAATCTTGAATACAGCAGATGGGAAGAACTGCCCAACATGCTTGCCGAAAAGCAAAATAGCAGCATTCTTCAATTCACCTTCCCTGGTGAACAAGCCAAGATTACGCAATACATCTTCGGTTGACGAATTGGCCTCTGATTCATCCATACGACCTGCCTTGATGCTACATTGCAAGAAATAGTCAATCGCATTGCGGTCAATATCATCAAGAGTTGCACCATAAACAGGAATATCGTCCCATGAATGCCCCATCTTCTCCATAATGAATTGCTGCAAAGCAAGCCCTTTGAGTTCTTGCTTGGTAGAACCACTACGATAATGATACGTACCTTTATAGGCTATCGGCATATTACTTGGTGAGACTACAATCTCTATGTACTCTTTATCACCTTCCATAAGAAGGTTTACATCTTCTACGATGCCCAGATAATTAACTATCTTGTTAGGAATATCTTCCAACAATCTTTTGGCATCAGATAAACCGATTACCTCTTTCTGGTCGTTTACACCGATATAAATGCGCCCACCTTGGGCATTGGCGAAACCACATATCCATTTCTGATATTCATCACGCCATGATTCCTTATATTCAATATTTTGACTTTCATTCTGCATATTCTATTCCTCCATACTTTTGATGATTGAATTGACTCTCTTCTCCCTTCCCAATGTCTCGGGAAATGCATAGTGGCCATTACCTATTTCACGAGGATTAGGCTCTATATGCTCGGCATACCATGCACGTTTATACTCGGTGGTGATAATGCCGTAATCTCTGGCGGCAATGATGGAAGCGGCGAGAGAGGCGCCATATAGCTCCTTGATGTCTATCATCTCTTCCAGCGTTATCAACTCTCGCTTTCTGGAACCCAACTCTTCGATAAGCGCCAATTTGGGAAGAAGGAAGAAACAGGCAAAGAGATCACAACGCTTCTCCAGTTTCAACGGACTGTCTTCCGGGAAGAGGAGAAGAAGATGGGCTAACTCATGAGCTGCCGTGAAACGAAGTTTCTCCACGCTACTCTTTTCCGGATTGAAATCGAGAATCATCAGCGGATGCTTCTTATCTGCCCAGGTACTCATTCCGAAGACATACTCTGGGAGAGTTGCAGCTAGGATCATGATGCCTTTTCTTTCCAAGAGTCGCAGGATGCTGGCAATGGGACCATCACCACAATGCCACATTTCACGAAGAAGACTGGATGCCTGGATGGCATCTTCCAGCGTTGATACCCTGGTGCCTTTTATCGGATTTTTGAACTGGGTAGGAAAACCCGCTTCTTTCTCCTTGGCTAGATACTGCTCTGCCCAAAAAGAGAGTTTCGCTTCCAGGGCTTGCAACTCGTCTTCGGATAACTTACCATTGGAGGTGGTACGGAGCATCGGAACATCGATCTTGATATTGGTACCATCGAAATATGCCTCGCTGATATTGAGGGCTTTGGCTATGGCTTGCAGGGCATCACGCTTGGGGCGCATGATGCCTTTCTCATAACGGGATATACTCTGCTTGGTGATGGCTCCGTTGGTCCGCTCTACGAGTTTATCCATACTGAGTCCCATCATCAGGCGCGCTTCCCGCAATCTTATTGAAAATGAGTCATTAGTCATAATTGTCAGCTCTTTAATTTGTTGACAAATATAAAAAGAATATCCGATATTGTCACTAAATAACATAGAGATTTAACATAAAAAAGCACTTGAATATAGGAAGAACTAGAAGATTTAAGGAGAAACGGGGATTACACATTATTATATATAGGAATTCTTTGGGAAAATAGTGGGCATAACGTTATTGAATATCAACAACTTAAACGTTTCATTGTGCAAGTTGAGGCATTTTCATTGTGCAAGTTGTGGCTATTTCATTGTGCAAGTTGAGGATTTATCATAAAAAAATGGTGTTCCATTCCTCAAAATGAAACACCATTAATCTAATCATATCAGATAATCGAATTTCGCAATTAGTTGCTATAAGCACTCTCACCATGCTCGTAGATGTCGAGACCTTCCTCCTCTACTCGCTTGTCAACACGTACACCTACTGTCTTATCTACCACCTTGAAGATAATATAGGTAACTACGATGCTGTAGATGATGCTTACCACGGTGGCTACCACCTGAACCCAAAGCTGATGCCAGTCGCCATAGAGAGCACCCTGCACGCCCTCGGCTCCAGTTACGTATCTTGTAGCGAAGACACCGGTAAGAACAGATCCCAAGATACCACCCATACCATGCACACCAAAGGCATCGAGGGCATCATCATACTTGAACTTCTCCTTCACAACGGCTACCATGAAGAAGCAGACGATGGTGGAAATGATACCGATGCAGAAGGCACCTAAAATATCCGTACTACCGGCCGCAGGAGTGATGGCAACCAAACCGGCTACGGCACCGGTACAAGCACCCACCGTGGTTGGCTTCTTGTTGACAATCCAGTCGATGAGCA
>ERZ1034973.72-NODE-72-length-61575-cov-17.786671_pt1 | contig 61575 bp, 89 predicted proteins | sample MGYA00520686_ERZ1034973 | MGnify/ENA primary metagenome ERZ1034973 (study PRJEB33766, sample SAMN09781775) | gut metagenome | biome: gut microbiome | host: Homo sapiens | place: Madagascar | study: EMG produced TPA metagenomics assembly of the PRJNA485056 data set...
CTATGGCTAAAATGGACGAAGAACGCCATCCTCACGTGCCGTGCCCCTACTGCAAGTCCACGAACACCGAGAAGATCACTGTCGTAAGCCGCGCTGTGTCGATATCCGTGGCCGGCGCAGCTTCATCAAAACTTGGTAAGCAGTGGCACTGTAACAATTGTAACAGTAACTTCTGATATCGAGGAGAACATATGAAAACATATAATCCAGTCTATGCAATATTATATGTCTACCTTTCAGAAGACGAAAATGCCGACGATCCTGAAATCTATAAGATAATCCTATCAGACCGAAAGTTTGATGTTTTACCAGAATCTGGATGTTATGAAAAGACAATCTTTGTTTTGCGTGATGATGAGAAAATGAAGGCATTGTTCGATGCAGCTATGAAAGCCGCTGCAACAGGAGCAGATTCTTTTCAAATCGAGAAAGATAATCGAATTCTGAAATATACAGTTCTCGGAACAAAACAAGTAGATCAAGCGTTAGCTGCGCAATATCAGAAACCTCAAGATATCGATTGGACTGGAGACGAGCTCCATACAGTTACCTTTTATTTTAAATCCAATAAATGTTTCAGACAAAAACATCATTGTACAGCGTACCGAGCTAGAATCAAACCTAAACCAGAGTACGAAAGTTGTACAGATCCAACTACTGTTGATATCATCCACTGTGATGAATGTGATAAATATTTTGTAACAAAAGAAATATTTGCAGCAAAAGGTGGTAGCTATCAATATTACTTATCAACTGAGTTTGATCCTTCTATGTCTAAACGCAATAGAGAACTTGCATTGTGGCCGAATTATTACGAAAACCAAAACGAGATTTTCGATGATTTTGCACAACAAACAAGAATAAATAAAGATGGATACACAACAACAAAGCCGGCAACACAAAGGCAACGAATTCTCCGAAACTTCATCGATACAGGAAAACATACAGAAACAGAAATAATTCAATATTTCTACGAACAATATCTTGATACTGGATGGCATGGAGAAGATGCGACGCAGAAAGTACGAGATGATTTAAATTACGTATTAGACTACTGTAAACAGAAAAAAACAATTAACGCAAAACTAGAAAGACCGTAAGTCGCGCTGTGTCTGTGTCTCTCGTAGGCGCTGCCAGCTGGAAGATCGGTAAACAGTGGCATTGCAAAAATTGCAGCAGTAACTTTTGACAAACAAAAAAGAGCCGCCTGATCAGACAGCTCTTGACAATATTATGCAATATAGAGTATAATGAACAAGCAACCAAGAGACTCCACGTTGAGTTTTAGCCATCTTTTGTAGACGTAAAAGTAGGCGGTCACCCTCCCAGTAGCCGAAAGGCGAGAAGGAGTGTGTTTCTTTAACTGCCTTTCGGCAATATTGTCGGAAGGAGGATGTTGCTATGGATTTTGGGAACCTATCAATCTACAACATCGCATTACTGATTTTCGGTATTGTTGGTTTTGTTAATGATTCTCTCGGAATTTACGAGAAGCTACATCATCATAGCGGAAGCTGTGATAAGTAAAAGAGCCGCCTATTAGCCGTAGGCAGCTCTTTCGTTTTGTGATGTAGATGTGTCCAAGCATTTACATTGCATTTTGAATTGCTAACCGAGGACCCGTCTACGGAGCTCTTGGTTGTTTTTATTATACTCATTTATAACTATTATGTCAATACCATTAAACTCTTATTTGATTTCTTTTTAATTTAATTGCCGCAAAAACGACATGATATCGAACTATTTTGTTCAATTGAATTGCGATGAAAAATAAAAGGTTAAATTGTCTAAGATGACACAGACTGAAATGAAGGCGCAGCCGTGTCTTTGGTAACGTAGTAGCGTAAGAATAGCAAAAGCCCGGCCTCCCAGTAATAGGGAAGTCGGGCTTGATTCATTATGATGGTTGCATCGTCGTTATTTCGACACAGCAGTTATTTCAGCGCTTCAATAATTTCATCGGCGCTCATGCCACTGGCCAGCAGCTTCTTTACGACATTTTCTGCTTCGGCTTTCTTGGCAGCTTCGGCAGCGGCTGCATCAGCAGCGGCTTTCTTCTCTGTCAGCTTTACAATATCTTTATTAAGTTTTTTAAGTTCGATTTTCTTTGCTTTGCGATCGGCAACCAGAGCAGCGATGTTTTCTCCAAGTGCCGTGATTTCTTGAGCAAGAGATTCTGCAGCGGTATTCTTCTCGGCAATCAATGCAGCGTAATCAGTATTTACAGACATAGGAATGCGATTTTTGCTACCTTTCGCTCTAGGCATAATAAAAACCTCCACTACATGCGTTTTATTTTGAGTGCGATTGTATTTTTATTATAGCCAGAAATATAAATATAGTCAACGAAAATATTGTCGTTTTATAATTTTATTCTCCACTTTTGACAGCAGGGGAGAGACCGCCTGTGATTTTTGCTATCATGTGATAGCTGATTTGGAGCACCCCATAGTGAACCTATAGTATTGTTACGAGCGATTTTGTTGACATCAACAAAATCGTGGAAGCAACACATAAAAGATCCACCCCGACATTATGCTCTCTGAAGCGTCTCTAGCAGCGCCTATTATAATAATGTAGGCGTATACAGAGCTTGCCTGCGGATTCCTTTCGGTTCCCGGACGAGAATTACCCAAACTCGCCACAGCTTACGCTGCCATGTTCGTCGGTTTTACTAAATACTCCCTCGCGCTGCAACATTTAATATAATAAACGCCGCAGGCTTGTTCCGTGTCACCACCCGGAGTATTGCTGGGCACAATCATGAAACCCGTCATTTTGGGTTCACCCAGCTGAGTTGCAAATGCTGCGATACCCAGTCCGGCAGGAAGGGCACCAGTAAGGTTGATAATTTTATCGAGAAATTTTACAATGGAAGTTAAGAAAGATACGCCACTCTTAACGAGATCAGAAGAGAGAACATCAGTAGAAAGAACTTGGAAAGAAGCATCGAGCTGTGCAAGACGGCCTTGAATAGAGTCGAGGTACTTCTCGTTCTCTTCCCATGCCACATTTGCGCTATTTGCAGCGGATTCCATTGTGGATTCTGCTACACTAAAATTATTCAAGATGGCAGAAACAGCATTAGAATTTCTCTTTCCCGCTATCATCTCAGTAACATTGGCCTGAGTAACATCAGAAAGATTACCCCAAACCTGAGACAACTCCTTCATAATCTGATAGGTGGATTTAAAATTCTTGCTATCCAACATGATGTCAACGCCAGTTAAAGACTTTAACTCGCTACGAAGTTCGGATACAGAATTGGCCATGCCATCAACTTCAATGCCGGCATTTTCAGCATCTGTCTTTGCTGCACGAAGATACATAGAAAGGCTCTTCAGCATGGTGCCAACGGAGTCGGCATCCTGGACAACAGAGTTTGCGGCTGTACCCAATGCAAGCGTCTCTTCCAGCGTGTTGTTTGCGGCCGCCATTGCAGCAGAACTACGAGTCAGAATTTCACCAAGATCATTTGCAGTGACAGGCTGAGTATTTGCAACGGCATCAATCTTGTTGACAACATCTTCTGCCTGATCAGCCAGCAATCCAAAACCCTGTAATGTCGAAATCAGATAGGAAGACGAAGTGTTAACGTCATCAATACCATCACCAACATTCTTTAGCAGAGTAGAGTAGGTAGCCATGTTCTCGGCATCTTCATCAGAATAGCCAAGGCGCTTCCAATCAGCGGTTGAATTGACGTAATTACTAATCGAAACACCAAGCTTTTGTGCTTGCTCAGACGCGCGGCTCATATATTCTTCAAGGGATTTGCCGGCGTATTCACTAACCTTACGCAGTTCTGTAACAGCAGTGTCGATTTCAACTACATTCTGATATACGATACGCAGCGCATCTTGCATCTTGTGCAAAGCGGCCATGGTGATCATGGTACTCAGATGCTGGCCAAAAAGCTTTTCGAACTTGTCAAATAAATTTTCGCTTTCAAGTCCCAACTCTTTGGCCTGCACACGAAGTTCAGCAAATTGCTTTTTCAGTTCGCCAATTTTCTCTGGTGCTGTTTCAGAATTTAGTGCGTTCATCAAATTCTGGAAAGGTTGTGCTAAATTGCTACTTTGAATCTTTTTATTCGTTTCAAGATAATCATGAATCTGCGATTTTAGATTTGCAACTTCTGTAGCGGCTTTATTAGTAGATCTTTCTTGAGAGATCGTCCTATTAAAAGATTCGGCGCTCGACTGTGCGTCATTATATTCTTTATCAAGAGTTCTAATAGCGTCAGTAACAGAGTTAATATTGTCCGCCGACTCTTTTAAATTCTGATTAGCCCACGCTTTTAATGCTTGTTCTGAATCTGAGGCTCCGTCGATAGCTTCAAACAGAAGGTTAAGCTTTGACTGCTTTTCTGAAAGTTGTGAATAGAATTCTTCGCCAGAACCATTATTACCACGAACAGTCTCTATAAGGTTTTTATTTTGACGCTGTGCAGTAAGAATGTTTTTTACATCTCTAATCTTAGCAGTTTGTTTTTTTGCTGCCTGCTTTTCAGACTCGTTTACAGCATCTACTTTTTTTTTGATTTCTTGCCAAAGCGCATCAATTTCTTTTAATGTCTCCGCATAAGTATCACTCTGAGCATGAAGAGTATTAAGTTTTGCAATTAGCTCATCAATATTCTTAAAGTCGATATCTTGTAAACTGCCATCCTCTTGCATTTGACGTGCAACTTCAACGCCTTGTGCGATCTGAGCACCTTTCTTTTCAAGTCCCTTATAACCCTTGTGCCACAGAGTGTGCTTCGCTTGAACAGCATAAGAGTCTTGTTTTAACTGAATCAGCTCATTAGCATAGTTCTCATAAGTATGAGGATCTTGGGTATTGAGGTTTCTGGTACGAGTTAGGATACCTTCAATACCATTTTTCAGCTCTTCGTTTGAACCCTGAGACGCTTCTTCTTTGAGCACTTCAAATTTTCTCAAAATACTTGTGGTTTGATCACTTAGCTTTTTCTGCGCTTTATTAGAAGCATTGATTTCAATCTTGACATTTTTCCAATTGGCTTCAGCGGCTTTAACTGCATTGTTGTACTCTTCTGTGCCAATAGTGGTTTTACCTATAGCATCAATCAGCTGCTGCTGTGTTTGTAGAGCTAGTTGAATAGAGGTCGGAATTTTACCAGCAGCTTCTGCTTCTTCAACAGTACCGTATTTTTTCTGTTCGGCAGATAACTGATCGACAAGATCCTGAACTTTGCCGTTTCTCTTAATATCAATTGTTTTATTAAGTGATTGATATTCTTTTTCAGCTAACTCTGCAATTTTACTAACAGCTGTGAATTGATATGGATTTACACCAGTAGAATCTTGGAAATTAAACATCAATTCGGAAAGATGATTTTCTTCTTCGGAAAGCTGATTGTTTATTTCGTCTAAGTCTTCTTTATCTTTTGAATCGACAAATTTTCCTCGCTGCTTTTGCAGGGATATAATTTTCTGATAGCTTGAAACAATATCATCAATAGCTTTACTTCCGTCAGAAGCGTCTTTTTTTTCTTGAGCAGCAATATCCCGCATAAGAATCTTGTTTTCGGCATCTTCTTGTTTCTTTGCTGCTTCAGTTATTTTTTCTCTTACAACTTCTTCTTGGCGAAGCGCCTCATTTGCTTCTTGCTGGATTTTAATAGCTTCCTGTTTTTTAACAGTATCAAATTTATTGTCAGAACTTGCTTGTGCATAATAATATTCGAGCGCTTGTTTGCGAATGCTAGTAACCTTTAAAGGATTATAACCAACTTCACTAGCAGAAAGCATTTTTCTATTAAGATCAGCTTCTTCTGCAGAAATTTGTTCTTCAGTTTGATGTAAATCAAAAGCTTGTTCTGGTTTAGTATATCTTCCACGCTTACGCTCAAGACTGGCAAGTCTTTTATAAATAGATTCGATTTCTTTTAAATTATCTAACTCTGCTTGATTATATTTCTTTTGAGTAGCAGCAACATCTCTATTAAAAGATTTATTCTCAGCTTCAGCCTTTTTCTGAGCGGCATCTGCAATTTTTTGTTGGAGTTGTTCTTCTTGCTGTAACAACCGATTTGCTTCCTGTTGAGCTTTTGTATCTATAATAGTGGAATCTGTTTTCGATTTTGTGGATGCTTTCTTTCCAGATTCTTTTCCAGCAGCTTCTTTAATCGCATTAGCAATTTCAGCATTCTTCAGAATTAAATTGCCATTAATATCAAACTTCTTTTTAGAAATTTCAATATCGCCAACCTTGATGTCACTGTCTTTGATTTTAACAGCACCATTGAACTTGACTGGATCAGGCCGCTCAATATCTTTGTCCTCAAGCTTAACGTGTCCATTCAGCTCTACGACTTCAGGCTTATCAACATCCTGTCCTTTTTTCTTTTTACCTTTTGCCGTAGACTCCATAGTTGTCTTTGAAATCTTGCCTTGGAGTTCAACAGGCTCGGATGGAGGAGTGATATCGGTAGTTTCAAGTTCCACATGCCCCTTAATATCAACAGGAGTCTCAGGCGGCACAACATCGTCAGTGCCCAAAACTACCTTACCTGTAATCGTAGCCGGTTCACCGGTAACTGCTACGTTAGATGTATCAATTGAAATAGAACCGGCTTTGCCAATATAGGCGTTTGTCTGCTCAGAAATCTTGCTAAAGTCAAGGATCTGATTTTCCAAAGAGCGACTGAGGTTATCTACTTCCTGTGCTACGTATTGGAATGCAGGGCCAAGAGCTGAAATGTTAGATACATATCCTTCTGTCTTACTGATAATGCCGTTCAGACTCTTATTGGCCAGTGACAGAGCATCAGCACTCGCCTTTAGATCGTCTGCATTGCCGACCTGTGCAGCGCTTGAATCAATGACAGCAACACCGGGAATTTTAACTGGATTTTTCACATCAACGGTAATATCGGCATCAGTTATTGTTACTTTACCTTTGATGGGAACGGTAGTCTCTTCGGCTTTTTTATCACCTTTAAGCCCTTCGTTGAAACTAGGTATACTACCGCCAGCAAACTTGACAGGTTCTTTTTTCTTTTTGGGTTGCGCAAGAGGTTGGATCGACTGCGGTTGCTCTACTTGTGCAGGATGTTCTGCGGCCGTAGTCCTTGTTTCTTTTAAACTTGCTGCTAATTTTGTGATTTTTTCAGTATCAAACTTATTCAGGACTTTGGTGTATTCTTCAAACTCGCGGCTAAGACCTTCACGAGTTAATGTAGTATTAGAAAGAATATCTTTTTCAAGTTCAACAGCTCGCTGTCTCTTTGCATTGATATCTTCTTGCTTCTGAGCGATATTACCAAGAACTTTATCAATTGCATTACCATAAGTCTCGATTGTAGAAACATCCAGATAACCGGATTGATCATTCGAATTATTAGTTTTTAACTCTTGCTGTACTTTCTTTGTTTCAACATTTACAGCTTTAATATTGCTGGCTACTTCAGCTGATTTGTCTTGCATGTCTCCGAACTCGGAAATAGCATTTTGGCACAATCTTCGTAAATCTTTATCATAATTTTTTGCTTCTTCATCTAAAGAATTTACAAATTTAAATGCGTCAGTTGGGACTTTAAAGTCTTCATTAAAATTTGTCAGCAACTCAAGAAGAGATTCTAGGTTTTGAAAAGATCCGGTGCTTGTTGCTAAATCAAAACCATTTTGTTTTAGTAAATCTAAGAATGATTTTATACCCGAATTATTTGAATTAAGCGCATCGTTAAAAGATGAGATAATATCCTTTAATTCTAATGCATCTGATTTTAGTTTTGTAAAACCATCATTGAATTCTTTTGTGGATATTTTCTTTTCGTTCTAGGACTCTACTTGTTTTTTTAACTCATCTAGTCCTTCTGTAACATTCATTGTTAAATCTTCAATTTCAGATATAGTTTTCTTTTTTGTGCCGTCTGAAATTTTAAAATTAAACAAATCATTAATATTAAATGCTTTTTTTGACGTTTTGGCTGCTTGAGTGGCCTCATTTGTAACAATCTTTACGACGTTTTGAGCAGAAGTTGCGAGCTCTTTAGTGTTAAAAATATCAGAAACAAATGATCCAAGACTATTTGTGTTTTTTGTCAGGTTCTTCAAATAATAACTCAATTGCTGATTGGCTTCTTTTAACTGCGTCTTAAGCTGCTCACTCAACTCATTTGAAAAATTATTAACATCAACACCAATTGTAACCTTTGGTATATCGCTGATGCTGTTAATCTGCTGTTGGATATCAGTCTTGATTTTTTCGGTATCAACAACCGGTGTGATATTTGCAGTAGCTTTGACATTCTTAAGCTTATCTTCAATCTTACTCTTAACACTGTCAACGTTAGGATCAATTTCAATCTGAGGTTTTTCTCCACTCTGTTTTACTTGACGTTCAATATTGGTTTTTAGGCTTGATGGATTGATTTGCGGATCAACTTTTACTTTGATGCTTAATTCTGGTTCACGCGCCATATCATATTCCTCCTTTTGGAGCCGAATCTAAAAAAAGCAGGCTTTCAATAAGTCTGCTCTTCTCTTTAATTATTCTTTATCGTGTTCAATTTGATCTTTTAGCATCTTTACAATAGCGGAATTATGCGTATTGATATCTGCTTGTGTTTTAGATACAAACGGACGAGGATTCTCCCATTTATAATGTCGATTGTTCCAAGGATTATGTGCGCCTTCTTCGATCAGTTTGGCCAATCCATCAGGAGCGTTATATTCTTTATGCTCAAGTTTAGGCGGATCGACTGGCGCTCGTTCAAACACGGTTAACATTCTGTCAGCTGTTCGATATGTACTGCTTATGCCAGAATCTTTTGAATTGTTTAACAAACCACCATCGGCTTCACGTCTATCATATTCGACAGGGGAGTAGGTCGAATACACATCCTTTTTAATATGCTGTTTGAGCTTATCCTCTACATAGGGAGCGACACTATTTTTCATAGCTTTATTCGCCCGTCGCATAATTTCTGTCTGAAGAGCGTTAACCGTGGTAGCTGTAAACTTTGCCATATTTTACTCCTTCACGGTGCTTTTAACAGTATCCGTTGGAAAATTCACGACAGGTGCACCAGTAAGTACGCCTTCAGGAGTTTTAATACGGTAACCATCATTGACCACGGGTTTCTTTGCGTTCTCTTCAGCGATTTTCTCAATCATCTTGTTCATATCAAACTGCTCACCAATACCGTTTAACACCTCGGTAGCTAACTGCATCAACTGCTCAAACGGCTGATTTTTTGCAGCGCCTTCAAATACGGCCATGTACTGCTGACGCTCAATCTCGATCTTCTCGCGGCAAGCCTTGTTCAGCGTGCCCAGAATATACTTGCGAGGCACCTCGTTCATCAGTTTGGTCGTTTCATCGGAGAAAGCCAGATCACTCAGCTGCTCGCCATTCAATTCATTAACATTGGTATCGGTGAAATATGCAACAGTGGCGATACGGAATGCATAGTCATACAGCGCTGGATCATAACGACCATCACGCTTAGACAGATCCACCACGCCATCTACAAAATCAATACGCTCCTTGAGAGTCAGATTATATTTTTCATTCATAATTTTTAGTCCTCCTGTGTAATTTTATTTTCAAGTCTCAATCGTGCAGCCTTTGCAATACACATCGCATCAGCTTCGTCAGACGAGACAACTTCGCCATAATTCTGGGCCACATAATCAATGGCCTGCTGCTTAAGTTCCGGGCGCTTTACCTGTCGCCCTTGTTTGAACCCAAGTTCTTTGCGCCATTCAGACGGTTTAAGTATTTCGTAGGGGATATTGAATAGTTCACACGCACCAATGATAGCACCCTGTAGCTGAGCCAACTGGATAACAGTCTTGGCCGATGCTTGCAGTGCCACGTCTTCGATCACAACAAGATCAGGGCCGTTAGTTTTGATACGACTCTGGATCATTTGGCGCATTGTGGCTCGCCGCTCATCCGCATCCTTAATTTTGCTCAGGTCAATAAGCGAGTGATACACAGCATCTCCATCTAACGTACAAACGCCGGTCTTTATCAGCGCTTGGTCAAAAGCTAAAATTTTTATAGTAAACACTTCCTTTTTGTTTGAAATATAATAAAGTGACGTTTTTCTTATTTGTAAGTCTTTGTTCCTTGTATCAACGCGCGAACTCCATTGAGATATTCGTGCGCTCATAAAAGGGGTAGAGTCCCGAAAGACTCTACCTCGAAATTAGTTATGTAAGGATTACCCCTCGCTATTGTCAGGGAAGCAGAGATCAAAAATATTACCCTCAGAATCAGCCATAACGTCAAAGGTCATGGTCAGAGACACGGGATCACCGGTATTCTGCCAAGACAGCTCGAAACTGGCCTGAGGAGCAGCCTTGTACCAAATCGGATGTGCCTCGATGATCTCGTCAGACTCGGTCTTGTAGGGAATGGAACCCTCGACGCGATATGCCTTCGGGAAGTGGCGGCTATCCAGCTTGACAACCTGTGCTTTCTCCATCTTTGCGTAGTAATACACAATATAATCGGTAGACTGAACAGCTGTAGCGCAGGTGACCTCCTGGCCATCCAGCTCAACAGAAGCGGTCAGCTCAGTGCCCAAATCATCGTCAGCTGCGAAGACCTGAACAACGGTGGAGCCAGCCTTGCCAGCGATAGCCAGCTTGCCGGCCTCAGCACAAGTAACCTGCTCGCGCTTCAGGAAGTTAGCGGTCTTAGCCAGCTCATTACCAGACAGCATCTGGAATACCTTGACAGGATACACCTGAGCCTCAATGGTTAGAGTGCCGGTACGAGAGCCGTCGAACTGCACACGGTTAGGCGCGCCCTGACCACCGGTAGCAAACACACGATCACCATCGAAGGAGGTAGAGGTGACGTTAGCCCAGTCCACATTCAGGAACAGCTTCTTAGTAGAGTAGTCAACCAGCATCAGGTCGGCAACTTCACGGTTAGCGAAATTCACATTCTTATTTGCCATAATAGTTATCCTCCTATTGTTTCATCTTTCTTATCGATTCGTTCTATCCACTGCGACGGATCATATTTCCCGCCCCAAACCGAATAGTTCATTTCTGCAATATTTAATTGTTTTGCTTTCATCAGTTGAGAGAAGGTATCCCGTATCTGTCCAATTGTGAGATTGCAAATGTTTGAGTAGTTCAGACTTTGATGAAATGTACATAAAAGTGAAATCATATTAGGCAACTCCAAATTGGGGTCGCTCTTTTTTACTTTTGCGAATTCTTTTTTCTTTTTCTGAAACCTCTCCCAAAACAAACGATCCTTTTCAGTCCTGAATTTTGGATTTTCTTCTGGCATGTCTTCGTCGTCAATATCAAGCATTTGCAAAACAACTTGTACGATTGTTTTATAATTTGACTTATCAATAAAACCACCTACAGAAATCGCACCTTCGTTGTCTATTTCTTTGTTGATCAAGATAGCTTGATGTTTTTCATCCCATTCAAGATTTCCAGAAACAAAAAGAGCCAAGCCTGAAATTAACTCAGACCTGGCCTCATTATTCGATGTCAAAATATCGTACATCGTAATATTATTTTTTTGCTCGTTTGTTAATTGATTCTACGGATTTTCTACCTTTGCTTCGGTTGATGCATCCGTAAAATATTTTTCCGGAGTATATAAAAATAACGTCAATACTCTCTGATACTGATTGTATCCTATTTTTAACACATCGCCCAAAACAGGGGAGTGCACACGCCCGATACCACGAAGCATGACGCCATATGGACTAATATGATCTATATAATTTAATCTGATCATCGGCGTGGCCTCCGGAAAGTACACACGCGATAAACCAACATGCGACCATAATAGGGCTGTGCGGGTTTGTAAATACTGCTGCCTGCCCATTCGAGCGGACCGATTCCAAACTCGCTATTACCATTTAGGATTTTATCAATATCACTGGCGAGAATATCAACACGGGTGCCTGCTTGTCCTTTACGATGATATGTCTGCATCAAATTTTTGCTGCAATACATAAACACGTAAATCGTCATATCAGTAATCGTATCGCCATCAGTTTCCTGTGGCACAGCCTCAATACACAAGAAGGTTTTTGAGTTTTCCTGTGTATCAGGTACATACTCATACTTGAACACACAACCGCCCTTTCCTGACCCATCCTTACCAAGCAGAATAGTTTCAGGATCTTCAACATTCTCAAGGTTTCCAAGTAGAACATCGAGAATATTGTCGTCGTTTATCAATTTCGACACGACTTTATTTTTGAAAGAACCGATCTCTTCAAGATTCACGTCAGATCACCTCCAATTCAACATTGGCGGTTAATTTCCCAGACTGAACGCTCAAAGTAATAACCGTTCCAATCAGTTTTGGATTATCAGCGCAAACTACTTTACATTTTGCGTTAGACACAGAATCGGCCGCGTTTTTGAAATGTATCTCATCGGAAACATAATCACCTGTCAAAGTCCAAACGGCCTCTTCGCATATTTCGCCATCGATTTTCGCTGTAAACAGCTTGCCAAAACCACCAGTTTGAATAGTAGGGGCTCCAGTAAAATCAATCGATAATTCATACTCAGATGTATCATCCTCTACGGGCGGATATACAATTTCGGGCGGATCTTCCTCTGTATCATCAATAGGTACATAATCGCATATCATCTTCTCTGCATTGTCGGTATCAGGGTTGTATAAATCCTGTTCGACATTGAAAGAAAGAAATCCGACCTGTTCTCCATTGTAGTCAATACGGCTCGTCATCTGGTCAATTGAAGTAATGCGGTATGTCTTAGGCACACCATTTACAATCTCCAACATCAGGCGCTTGCCGATATTTAAGTTTGCCGAATATTCATCAAAAGGCATCTGGATACGGAACTCGCGCGTAGAATAACTCAACGTTTTGTTTTCCTCCAGATTAGAATAGTACGGCTTTTCAACTGTTGCCCATAGCGAGCGAATCTCATAAGTATTGTCGTCTTGCCAAGTAATCTGCTTTTGGCAAATCTGAATGCGTCCGCGCACGGTAATCTCATCTTCTGCATCACGCTCGGTAATCAGCCAATGACTCTTGCTCCAATAGACGATGCTGCCAATGGCAAAATCCTCGCCGGGAAGAGTATGGATGATTTTCTGATTCATGACGGTAGAAGAAATAATATTCAGTTTACGCGGAATATCATCAATCGTAACATCCTTATAAGATGGACTCACGGGGGCCAGTTTATTTTGATCATGTACTGATTTATTAATAATTCTGTCACGCTGGGTTGAGCCATTGAGATCAAGCATTTCTCTATATTGTGAACGTGTCATAGCCCACCGCCTTACTCAGTCAGAGCAGCGACGCTATTGACCTTAAACGAATATAGATTCATCTCGGCTTTTAGCTTCTGCTGTGACTGTTCCAACAAACCTTTCATTTGCTCAAGTAGTTTGGCAGGAGAGAACATAGAAAAATCCTTTGTACTCATGACATTTTTCAGCGCATCGGAATTATAGACATAAGGTTCCAGCCAATGTACGATCATGCTCAGTGCGAGAATGCTCTGCTCTTTGCGGGTTAGCGTAATGTTGAATTCTTCAAGTTCCTCATCATAATCGGTCAGGTCCTGAGTGCAGATATCAACGAAATCATCGATTGCTGCCTGCAACAAGTCTTTCTCGACCATTTTGAACATCTCATCAGTATAACCTTCTTTGTCATAATCCCTAATTCGCCCACGACAGCGGGCATAGATACTTTCAAAAGTGGTTGCCATAGCCCGCCTCCTTTACATCAAATTGTGTCTTCCAACTCAACAGACAGGGAGTCCTCTAGTGCCTTAATCGCACTGCGGCTGTCCAGCTCACCGGTTTCGATCTTCTTCTTGGCCTCAGATGCAATCGCATCCTTGGTACCACCCGGCAGTGTCGGGACGATCTTCTTAATCTCATCGGCGGGCATTGTAAACACATCATTGAAGTTGTCGGTGGTCAGACTATTTTTGTAATAGCGCTCAACGCCAAGCTTCTTGATAATGGCGGGATCATCGATCAAAATCCAATTTTCCTCAAAGAACCGGCGCTGATTACCGCGCATAGAAACCAGCTCACGATACTCCATTTCCTGAACATCGCCAAAAGCCTCCCACTCAACGGTATAGCCGGGATTCAAGGTGGATTTATAGATCAGATTACCAGCTGTGCCATTGCGGCACTCCACCATGGTCTCGTTTGTAATTTCGACTACAGGCTCAGTCACCACGGGAGCAGCGGCTTTCGCGGCGGTAGTCTTAGTTGTACGTCTTGCCATTCGTTCCTCCTATTTAATAAAAGAAGCGGCAGGGCTGTTGCCCCACCGCCATTTAACTCAAATTATCGATCAGGCCATCTTGTATGCACCGAAGTCACGATCAAACACAATGGCAATGCCGGTGCGCTTCATCATCAGGAACTCCTGGCTCATATCGGCGTTGTTCATCGGGGTGCCCATCAGCATGGTAACATCACCCTCGGTAACGCGCTTAATGGGCTTGGTGTCGCCAGCGAACACGTACAGTGTCTTGTCGTCCAGGATAAAATCGGTGGTGCCGGTAGCGTGACGCTGCTTCACAGCAATCAGCTCAGTACCATTGAAGCGGCCAAAATGACCCATTGCGTACATATCTTCCTTGGCGGAATCAGACACAACAGCGGTCTTGATCTGACGCAGAGCTTTACGGGTGCCAACAATCACAGCGGTCTCGCCGGTAGAAGCCTCAACGTGCTCAATCAGGTCCAGCAGCTTGTCCTCGTCAAAGGAGCCAGTCTCAATGTAGGGAGCATTCAGCTTGCTGAACATGCCAACGAATGCGGCGTATGCAGAATCCAGCTCGTCCTTAGTAAAGGACTTGGAGACGATATCAACAAACTTGTTAAAGTCGATACGGCCAGCCAGAACACGATTCAGTTCCTCGTAGATCTTGATAGCGTGCAGCTGAGTATTGACGGTGATGTCAGTACCAGCTTCCAGACGCTGACGGCGCACGCCCTGAGTACCCTCGGCGATATCGGCAACAGCAAACAGGCACTCGCGCTCAATGTGGAACTTGGGGGTGTCGCCCAGAGCCAGGTTGCGGTCCTCGACCATGTTCATAAAGAACTCGTCACCCTTCAGACCTTCCTCAGAAATAACGTTGACCAGCTCCTCAACAATAGCGAACACCTTGGAGCAGTTGCCATCACGCAGTGCCTTAATGTCCAGCTTGGTGGAACCGCCATTTGCCTCAACCAGAGCCTCGCGCAGAGCCTCCTGGGTGTCGCTCACAGAATAATCACCAGCAACGTGGCCCTTGTAGCCATCGAGAGCCAGCTTGACCAGATTAGAATCAATAGCCATGGTATAAACCTCCTATAATAAAAATGGCCGCCCGCTTTAAACGGACGGCTTTGTGTTGATTTCTTAAAACTTCGGAATCACTTCAGGGTGATCATATAGTATGTATAGCGACCATCACCAAAACCAACAGTTTCAACGAAGTCAATGCAGCCAAAGGTCTTGTCATCGGCAGTCTCCTGAATCTGGATCTTAGTGTCATCGGCAGCAAAACCGACATACTTACCCTTTGCGGGGGTGCCGTTGAATGCCTCGGCAGTAGCAGAGAAGCCACCCTTGGAGACATTCAGGGCATAAACGCGAACGGGCTTCCCGGCCTCGTTAACCCACTCGGGCAGATAGTGTGCTACAGTCTGGTCATAGAACAATTCAACGCCAGCGGTCAGATACAGGTCAGCAACGGTGGAAGTTGCGGTAGGAGCGGTAGCCTTGTAGACTTCACGACCCAGTTTCTCGCCCAGAACAACCAGCTGAGCGTTATCGATCTCAGCGGCATCGGACTCCTTGTAGAAAATAGCACTCTCCAGCTGAGCACCATCCAGGGTGCCACCCAGCTTGTCAATGCGCACAACAGCATGCTTAGTATTAGCCATAATTATGTACCTCCTAAATTTTGGTAAATCACTTATTGCCGAGATAGTGTTCGATCAGACCACCATACGCGACATCTGAACCGTTCTGGGTGCCACCCACGCCAAAGCGGACAGTTCCTTTGTTGTTAGTTGTGGGAACATAAGAGAACTCAGCGGACTGACGGCCAACCAGTGCATAGCACTTAGTCTCCAGCTCGGCATAAGTAATCTCCGTGTTCTCCTTTAGTGCGGTATATTCCGCATTTGCGCCAAGCTTTTCATCCATAATAGAGAACAGCTCATCACGCTTAGCCTTTTCTGCTGCGGCGGCTGCCTCAGCTTCGGCCTTCTGATATGATTCCAGCTTAGGTTTGATTTCGCTAACTTCATTGGCCGCTTTAGTAAAGCTATCAGACAGTTCAATAAGTTTGTCAGTCAGAGTAGTAAAGGCGGCAATAGTGCCAGGCATCACTTCACCCTCATCCCAATCCTCATATGTAACCTTCATGCGCTTGATATTCTCATAATCCAGAACAACATTGTCGCCATTCATAGAGTAGGGAATGCCCATCAGTTGCCATGTCTTGGAGCAACGAACCACCACTGTCTCAGGCATCAGATCTTCAAAATAGAAATCTGGAATCATATACTCAGAATCCCAATTAGAAGGATGAGTGTGCTCGGCAAGTTTAGTACCGATCTCGTCCATCAGCTGAACTGTAGTTAGAGTAAATTCCTTGTTTCCAGTAACGGTGGGCTCATCTTCAGATGCCGGTGCTGTATTTTCAGTCGGAGCAGATTCACCCTCGCCCTTATTTTTTACAGCATTTTCAGCCGCAGGAGCCTCACCTTCGCCATCTGCCGAAGTAGTATTCTCGGCAGTCTGGACGTCGGGCTCCTGTACTGTATTTTCTGCCGGAGGAGTCGCGGTTTCAGGATTTTCGACCACGGTCGTATTCTTCTCGTTTTCATTCATTGGCGTTGTATCTCCTTTCTCCTCATCGGATGGATTTTCATTTTGTGCGGAATAATTCTGCTGGAGAGACTGATACTCATAGAGACGCTCTCGAATTTGAGATGTGATATCGTCGACAGAAAAATTGGCGGTCACACAGCTCCCAGTCATTGCGGGTTGAATCTTCGGGTCGGTGGTTGACAGAATGCAGCAACCATCAAACTTAAAAGACGAAACGGGCGTAATTCCATCGTCGCCTTTCACCCCATAAACCATATCGGTCAGTTCGACACTGTGATTTTTTGTCACATCGCGAGTGAAGATGTCTACTGGGTCACCAAACTTTGTCCAAATCAAGCCGTCAACACGCAGATATTCACGTTCTGTACCGGTTCCGTCATCTTTGATAATCCAGCGTGGATTGCAGGACTCGGGAATTACACCATAAGCCTGTCCGGCATACAGATATTTGATATCAGTATCAGTAATCCGTAGTTCATGCTCGTGACCTTTGAAATCTTTTTCTTCATCGTCCAGTTCATTCACCACATAGCCAAGAATCGGCATATTGGCGATACTTGGGACGGCCTTGTTGATAGTGTCTTTCGTGAAACTGGTCTTATTAAGGTTTGCCCCCGTGTGCATCACATCAATACAGACATCAATGAAGCGAAAATCAGAAGTTTCATATTCTTTCTTCTTTGAAAAAGAGATTGGATATCGTTGATTCATTCTGTTTTCACCTCCTCGTCAGCAAAATAAAAGCCCTGGCGAATCGCAATCTGCAACTCAGCCAGAGCATTTTCAAATATGTTATCGTTGATAAATACATAGTTGTTTGGTGGATCTACTCTCAACAGAAGAGCCCCACGGTCTTTTAAAAACTTCGACATCCCGGCGGCACGAGACCCATGTACAACTATTTCACATACATACTGTGTCATCTCATGCCTCCTGTCTATCGGCGCTTACATTCCCAGCGTCGGACAATCCTTCTCCCTTGCTCGCGTTTGTCGGCCTGCCGCCTGCATCAATAGAGGAGCCAGATTGAGTGTTAGAACTCTTGAGCGGAGTTTCTCCAGAACTGAGACCAAGGATTTCATTCTCAAGATAGGTCATGTTCTCATAATCAGTACCAGCATAACCAGCGGTTGCTAATGCTGCAGTACGAGTTGGCATACCATAAGTGGCGTCTTTCAAATACCGTTCATGCATCTCCGCGATGTTATAATGCGTAACAGGCAAGAAATTAATGCGGAACTTATAAGAACTTGATACGGTTTTCAGTTTGCGATTAACCCAGCGCTCAAGCTGCCGCATAACCGCGAATACAATTTCTTGATCATTTACCGTGCATAAATTTAGCGTGCTGGCAGATGGATCTTCGCCGCCACCAAACAGAATTTTATTGACACCAGCATTTGTAAAAAATGCGGCTTCGGCTTTGGCAACTTCATTTGTATCACTATTGACGCCGCTCTTTTCAAAGTTCCAATCCTTGATTTCCATAGGAGTTAGAATTGCACCAATGTTCGGTGGCAAAACATTACTCATCATGTTATAGAATTCTAGGGCGGTATCGTAATCAATTAGAAAAGATCCATCAGAACCAAGTGGAATCTCCATTGCAAGTGCCTTGTAATTATTTGTTTCACTGGCATTTTTACTAATTGCGCGATAATCTTCAATGTCAGCCAATGCACTAAATAGACTCACAAAAGGAGGAATCGGGATATAATCATGCTCATTTACTTTGATGCAAATCGACTTAGAACTATCCAACTCTTGCCATTTATACAACTGAGTATTTGTTTTATATGTGTTATACATAGTCTGGAACTCAGGCGGATAGTTTGGCAGCTTATCTAAGTTTGAATCAAAGTATGAAAAATTGAATGCAAAATTATATACGCCATCCTCAATACTACTGATTTTACAATAATCTGCATCAAGATTCTGAAATGCTACGCTATCATTAGTTTCCCACTCATAACCGTAGTAAACGTCGTCACGGAAAGCAATTGTAAGCATCTTGGTAGCTTCATGCGGCAGATTCATCAATTCGACCGCATTCACACTGGAATAATATGCTTTTTTAAACTTATTTGCATTGATAGTTTTGGATCTATCAAGCCCATAAGGAGATATTGTATAAGAGAATGTAGACATGTTCGCAAAATATTGGATCAGTCGGCGATAATAGTTTGAAATATTAAATAGATACTTGCTCATATTTCGGAGCTGCTTCTCATAACTAGCAGGATTACCTAAATATGTGACGATCTGATCTTTAGTATATTTTGTGTATGTTGGATTTGTTTCCGATGTCGATTCGAGATTGCGGATACCAATTTTAGATAGATTGGCGTATACACCGCTCAATAAATCAGAATATGTAACGTAAGAGGTCTTGCCAGTCTTTGAATTTGTGACCATGACCTTTTTTTTCATTATATCTTCAGCCATTACAGACCTCCCTTCTTTAATACTGGTGCACGGAAGTTAAAATCAAGTAACTTTGGTTTATTATGCCGTTTTTCCAAGCCGCGTTCAACTTGCTGTGCAATATAGTAGTTGTAGGACAGGGAAGAGTAACGGTCTTTACGACATCCGGATTTTTCCTTGACCTTAATTACGTTATTCACGGTTTCATAACCTAGATTGACAAGCTCATTTACGGCAAGACCAGTATTGATATACGGCATTTGTAGCGCGGCTCGTTCACTGGGCGACATTTTATCATAACCCTTATAGAGTTTTCGCAGTTGATCTTCGCAACTATACTCACTCTGAAGCAAGTGGATACGACCCTGCTGGAAACCACTGCGCAGTCCAATGGCTACATCGCTGTTAAACTGAGAACTGCCCATGATGGCCCAAATGACTTTCTTGGCATTCTTATCAGAACAACGATCAGCAATTTCTGGATTATTACAACAACTGATAGCGGGGTATGTTTCGCCAGTTTCAGGGTCATACATATCGCGCATCAACAAATCAATCAGAGGAATACCAACTGAGCGGGCATCGATGCCGAGATAATCGCAGTTGAAGTAATCAAAATAACGGCGCAGTTTCAGTGCCTGATCCTGCACACTCATGCCTTCTACATTTTCTGAATAAACGAAGTTGCTGGTATAGCGACCTGATTTATTCGGTGTCATACAGTTCAAGAAAATACTGGTAGCGTCGTTATCGTTCTTCTTAGAACTCATCAGTGCAATATCGGCTGTTAGAATGCGAATCTCCCCATTTTTCTTTTTCGGAACTTCCATAGCAATAGGAGAGAAAACGATATTCGGTGCATAGAACGCTTTTTCTATAACACGAGTTTTGTTGATGTCATCGAACTGGAATAACCCACCTTCGATTGAGCCAATCTACTCGGTCAACATTTCCATCGCAAACTTCAAATCAGAGAAACTGGATTCAGACATTTCATCTTCGACAGCTTCTTTAAGCAGAAGACCTTCTTTAATACTCATACGATAATCAAAAGCACAACAATAATATTTCTTGCTTCGATCGATCATATTTACGAAATAGTCCTTACATTTTTCATAACTCCAATGATTTTGGAACTATGCAGAACTAAGATAAAATTCTTGATTTCGCTCTGCTAAATGCTTATATTCTGGTTTATCAAGATAACCAGGACGACGAACAATATTAAGGAACTTTTTCAGAACCATGTTAATGATATCTTCATCCATCATTCTATATTCATCGACTAAAATTAAGTTTGCACGCGCACCACGCGCTGAGTCTGTAGCAGTCACGACCTTAACATAACTGCCATTTCTAAATATGATTTCAGCTTTCTGATTATTTATATCTACTTTCTTTATTTCGGCTTGCAATAAGGGACTGTTTGGAACAAGCTCCTTCATTATTTTTTCGTCCAAAATATTTATAGATTGCGTTCGTACTTTACAAGCAATAATACATTTAGTACCAGGCCATAAGATACATTTAATAACAATAAAGACAGCAGTCAGAAAAGATTTTCCTAGACCGCGAGCGGCAATGAAGCAGAAACCTGTACTTCGAACCATCAAATATAAAAGAATCTGTTGAAATAATTTTAAATTCAGATTCAAATATTCTTTGGCGAACCGTTGAGGATTTTTTCTATAATATCCACAATACCAGGCAACTGCATTCATTATCTTTTCTGATTTTGTATTTGCTACTTCTTTGTCTGTTAGTTTTTCTTTTGTCAAGGCGAACCACCGCCTTCACCAATACCAAAGATTGTTTCACGCAAACTTGTATCTGCCACATCGTCTTCTATAACTTCTGGCTTATGAGCGGTATATCTCTCCATCTCTTCATCAAATTCCGCTTGATAAGGATTGTTCAAATGAAACATTTTCAATAGAGAACCTAACACCCATACTCTGAAATACTTGCCAATGCCATCGACATCTTGCCATTCTGACGCAGGCTCTGGGATGGGCTTTTCTTCCTCCCACTTCTGAATCAGCGTACCGAATGTATTTGTCTCAGCGAGTGCATTATCATTCGTCTGATTTGGCTTGATTTGGGCAGACCCCATCAAGTTCTGTAGGTTATCGTTCGCTTCTTTGATCTTTTTGGTGTCTCCAGTGGCATCAGCCTTTTCACAGTTCAACAATGCCTTTGCAATACGCTTAAACAGAAGCTCTTGTGCGGCCGTTTTACATTCATGGCGCGTAATCAAGTTCTGATACTGATCTTCAAGATATAAATAATCCTGTTCATCTAGCCCGCCGCCCTAAAATTTAATCATTTTCTGAGTAACTTTTGTGTTACTCGTTTTGCCGGCAGCAAGATCAGCCTTTTTCTTTTCGTCAATCGTATCGTCATAGGACTTGCCTGCATATTGACGTATATTAAGTCGGCCCATATAGGTGTTGATTTTAAGGGCGGATGCACTAGAATGCTCTGAAGATGCAAGAACTTTGTCATTGATATATGTATCAAACATCATAGCTAAACGTTCAATAGCTTCATCTTCATCTCCATATTTTTTAGCATAGAATTCGAACATCTTTTCACGGCATTCGTTGCACCATGGAAGATATCCATCGTTGCCCATAAACCATTGACTTTGAGTCTTCGAGAAATTATTTCTTCGAATCTCAAATACTCTACCGCAACACATGCATTTACCACCACTCTATGATGCTGGCACTTTAACACGCGGTTGCTTTTTATCGGCGGTAGTTCTGGCCATAATCCTTCACCACCGTTCCGTCATCTAACATATTATCAAAGCGATATTTAACATCATCCCACAGTTTTAATATTTCATTAAGCTTTTTTGTTTTATGAAATTTTGTATATACGGCACCTGTGACAGGATGCTCACCAATATCTTCATAGAAAATACCCATCGCACGAATGAAGAATGCGCAGCGGCGGGAATAACAGTAGAAGTAATCGCCTCCTAAATCTTTATGAAATTTTTCTTCCATCTCTTTAGTCTGGAACCTCCTTTACAATAAAATTTAGTGGGTGCAGGTATGCGAGTCGAACGTATCTGGATTTCTCCTTGTCTCAGCTTATGAGGCTGGCCAGCACACCGGCGCTGTCACCTGCGACATATAAAGCTTGTCTTTTCAAACAAGCTGTTTATTTAACTATTGTGGAATTTATCTGACAATTCTTTTAAGATTTGATAAACCGTTTTAAATTCTCCATCAGCATTTCTAATATCAATCCCTAGTTCCTTAAGACTAGTTTCAATATCTTTATCAGGGCCAGCACAAACAGACTCATATTTAGAACCTGCTAAAATCGAACAAATGTCGTCCATAATAATCCTCCTGTAAAATAAAAACGCCCTGAGCGGTTAAACCCAGAGCGTTTAAAATCTATCAAATAATTATCTTTACTGGTTTCTCTAATTTACAGTCATATAAACAAATCAAACCATCGTCATCGATTACGGCTACTGCTTGCTGCGGGACATCGTTTTTACGAATCCCAATCGCATAACTATCAGTGCCGCATACACAGCCGCTTTCAATAACTTTCGTACCATGTACCGTTGTCAATCCGTTCGTGTGTCGATGGCCGAGGAACACCATATCAATAGGTTGCTTTACCATCATAGTCAGGTGCTCAACCACATTAGCAGGGGAGTCCTTGTCACCATGTGCATACATCACCAAACTGTTGCGGGCCTTAAATCCGCCAAAGGTGGAGTCCAGCTTATCAGTCTTAATGTCAATGCCGGGTAGGTTCTGCAGCCGTGCCCTCATATAGAACGGAATCAGCGCCTCGAGTTCATCGCCAGCCACCTGTTCGTCTTTATTAGGAAACACACGCGAGTGGTTGCCGCTTACAGCATACACATCAATATGGCTACACACTTCATAAAGCTCGGCTACAAAGTTACTCACCAGTTCCGCAGCTGTCATGACCTGCTCTATACTGTTCTCGTTATTCTGCACCCGGGTGTTTACATGAATATGGCCATTGATCAGATCGCCCAACAGCAGCACATGGATCTTTTCAGCAGCATGACGAGCCACAATGTTATAAATCTGTGCAACGTAGGATTCCAGCCGCGACTTGAGAATTTCTTTGTCAAACTTATTCCACGCGGTATCAATACCAGATCCAGTATGCAGATCAGACAAACATACAATTATATCATGATCACTGTACTCGTATTGTACAACATTCAGGAAATCATTTTTGTCATAAGGGACCACAGCGGCAGCAATCAGATCCTTAATGGACTCGGTTCGCGCCATATCTCGGTAAACTTTGTTGGCTGCAGCACGTTCATCGCGGGCCTTGACCTGTTCAATCTTCAGGCGCTGGATATCTTCAGCAATCGTATTGCCACATTCATGCTCAAGTGCGTAATCATAGCCGGCCTTCCATGCCTTATATGTCTTACGATAACGGCACTCACCATAGTCAGAACCGGTTGCCTGATTCAATAGTTCGGCAGCCTGGTCCCAGGTCAGCTTGCGTTCGCTGCATGCTTGGCCAATGCGCATCATGTACTCGTCGAATGTTTCTTCTTCATTCTTTTTAAATTCATCCATTCGGCACCTCAAATATCGAATCCGGTGTTGCTCTGATGATAGCGGTTCAGTTCACGAAGCGCATCTTCAGCTTCGGGATTGCCAGGTAACTGTGTCAGAACGGACTTGATTTCCTCTGCATACCAATGATGAACGGTGCGGGTGATATGAACACCTGGCATAACCTTTCGAAGATATTCTGCTTCACGCTTTGTAATTTCAACCATAAATAATAATTCTCCTTTAAAATTAAATTAAGAGTGATATATACAACACCCTTTCATATATTAAGAAAGTAAAGTTCATTCCGTGTAATTCTTGGATTTCTTTCTAATATTTGCCAGTCTTTCTTTTTCTTTTTTAGCGGCACAAGTCTTGCAATATAGGCTTGCATTCGGTTTGGGAGACCTATATTTTTCACCACACACCGTACAGTAGCATTCTTTCGGGTCAAATAGCTCTCGCGCTACCTTACTAAGATTCAACCGATTATTTTCAAGCGTCACATTAAATGTGTACGCAATAATGTCATCTTTATCAAGGGCAAAATTTGGATATGTATATAAGCAGCCAATGTCATCAGTGCAAACTCTATTAAGCAGATGGTATTTATCAGATAGTTCGCACATACCGCGCACTGTATTATAGCCGTCGTCCTAAGCTGCGCCACTGCAATACATGATTTCTGTCTGCTCTTCAAAGCATTTGCCAAAACGCTTCATTTTGAACTCAGTGTCTAAAGCGATAGTGTTAGTTCCATACAACCGGCAGAAGAATATAATTCCAAGCAACACCCGTAGCTGTGCCTAGTTGATGTGATAGCGCCGTCGCGCCTCAATGATATAATTAAGATCTTTCTAATAGAGAACTACTTGGCGTACATCAAGAACCGGTGCGTTGTTTTTGCGGCCATGACTAAACATCTGAATCAAATGGCTGCGATCATAGCTGACAGATTCTGGATTTCGCATCCGTTCATAATAGATCGTGGCACACTCAATAGGGGAGAGGCTTGTTCGCTTCAGTAGATTCCGCAGCATTAAGTTTGATTCATGATAATATTTCCAATTGTCAAGAAGCATATTTTCGTTGCAATAAAATGTCGTATAAGCCATTTAACCTCCTTACTCGATTGGTACAATTTCGCCATCAACATAACGACAAAGCTGTCCATGTTCGTTATAGTATGGAGTCATATATCCACTATATAGCCAATAGTATACAACTCTTGTGTTCTCATCATAAGCAAGTTACAAAGAGCTTCCATTATAAACAGATTTATCGCCTACATTGTTTTTGCGAGGAATAGATGCCTAAATCCCAATACCTAAACATAAACATATTACAGCTATCAAAGCGATAATCGTTACCTTAAAACACCGATAACTCATTCTGTTTTATCCTCCCAGTCCACAGATTCATGAGCGAATTTTTGGATACGTTGAGCTTCGTCCCAGCTAAACATCATCTCGCCACAATTCGCACATTTCATGGCGGTAACATTTGAGGCTTCGAGTTCCTGCCCCCGGCAGTGGAATTTATATGTCAGTCCACTTGTCAGTGTCATGGTTCCACCACACTTAGGGCATTCCATCTGCTGCGGAGCTTCCTCCTGTTGTGGTTTCTTTTTCTTGAATAGATTAAACATTAAGAGCCTCCAGTCTGTGTGGTGTTTCTTTTCCACATTCTTTACAAAAGATAAATCGCGTATCGTTTTTTATTTCGTCCCATTTATATTGTGCTATACTATGATACCACCCACATTTCATACAACGAATTCCAACTTCTGTGATATCGTTTCCTTTCATATCAAAAAGTCTCAATTCTAATATCTTAAACTTCATCATTTTCCTTTGGTTCTCCTTTGGTAGAATCATAAACAAAATATTTACAACATGTTCTCGTCCAATAATCTGACCAAATAATACTTTCTGAATCAACAATTGGACTATTAAGTGCTTTTATTTGCATCCATGTGCATTCGTTATATTTGGCGCAAACAGCACAGAGTTTATATACCATATTATTTCACCCTCGCCTCATAGATTCTCGGCTCAGCCAAACTATACCGCTGTCCAAGATATTCATACTCGCCATTCGGATCATGGACAGGTAACTGTACAGGAACAGGTTTGATATTTTCAACCACACCCGCACCAGCCATGTGCCACAAGAACTTCTTGAACTTATTTGGATATTTTTCATAGCAAAGCACGACCAGAATATTCGCCAGCTCTCGTACATCAGGGCAGATCAGCTTGCATTTATTGCGGTACACGTTATAGACAGCCTGCCAGTTCGTTTCGTAGGTTTTGGCATCTTCCTTTGTGATTTTATCCTTGATGTCGTTCTTATAGAGCTGCCAGTTGCGACATTTCTTTTCGAACTCAAGTTGCTGCTTACGGTATTTGCAGAAATCCAAGAAGATAGCCTCAATCTCATCAAAGACGGTCTGATCATAGCCAACGGCTTCGTCATACATCAAGTGCCAATCAAAACTGCCAGCCGGCTCTTTGCGCCAGCGGACGCCACGCTCCCAGCGCTCAAGACTCATACAAAGCAGATTCATATTGCTGTGAGCTTTACTCAGATTATGGAGACGAGCATAGTAGGGGCCAGCATACTTCATAAAATAGGGTGTGCTTTTAGGGCCAGTGCCGTATTTCTGTATGTGCCTGGGAATTTTATAGCCACATCCGGTCTTAGCTCGATCTATTTCTTTTCCATTGGCAACAGAAAGTAATGAAACATATTTTAAATACTCTTGCTTTGTCTTTTCAGTCTTAGGAACCTTATTTTGATATACTGTACTTAAATTTGAAATTTCCCCAATCTGACTTTTAAGGCCACGGAGAGTACAAGCAAATTTATTATCAGGTGTATCTGTTTCAGCAAGCGCGGTCTTCTTATCTTCAAGGTCCAGTGTAATAGGAATATCTGTATGTACACCAGGAATCATAGATGGTTCATCAATAACTAGGACAAGGTCTCCATCAAAATCTGAACCATTGAGACGAGGTGCGTTAATATCATAAATTGAAGTAAAACAACAATTTACAAGTCCGTGAAAATATTTTTGAGTTAATTCATTATCAACAGCATCAACAAGCAGGTGCTCGCTTCGTGATATATGCGGATTTCGTTCACAGATACGTTTTCCAAGTGCCACGCCACGACGATCAAAAGTATAAATTTCACTAGCTTTTAACGCCCCGACCACTGGGAGCCCGCCAGCCCATTCCATCAAAGCAACAAGATCTGGTACCCAGAATTTGAAGGTTGCATTCATCCAAAGCTTACCGCACTTAAAGCCATCACGAGTTTTATCGAGCAGGGAATGGATATATTCTTTAATGCATGGCTCGTGAATCATCTCTTGGTTGCGTGCAAGAGATGCTACATAATGATTCAATGGATTTATATCATCTGCCATCAATCCAAGAAAACAATTAGTGTAAAAAATATCACTGCTTGTGACCTTTTCATAAAAATCAACTGACATATCTGCAAAGTGCTTAAAATCATCAAACTCCATATCTAGGTTTTGCAGAATTTGATAGTTACATTGGGTCTGAAGCCGTTCCCGTTCAGCACTATAATTCCATTTTGCAATAGCAAAGCAGCTTTTTGTTTTATGAAATTGTTCCCAATACCGCTCCCAATCTTTATGGGTCCCATCTTTTTTAAAATATTTATATCCTTTATAAAGACTGACAGTAAGAATCATGAGTGGTTCACTGCCTGGAGTTACATCATATTCTTGCCCCCAAATGTCTTTGATTTTTGTGACACCACGTTCTGCATAAAATGATTCATAATCGATTTCATGTATGCAGCCTTTAATGTATGGAGCACGGATAATACAACTGTTAATATGTTCGGTTGTATTTATTTGTTTCTCAATCTGACGCATAATCTCTGGATGACAAATGCCCGCGCCGTCAAAACAGTTAATGGTGATATCAGTCTTCTTTACAGCAACATCCTTTTGCGTCCAGCTTCTTTTATTTCCAGCCTTATCAACGAATTCTGTTGTTTTGTCATATAAATATTCAACCATTTGGTCCTTGATGGTGTTTTCATAATCATTAACAATGCAAATTTTTGGTTCCCATCCTGGCAAACAAAAAGCAGAGGATAGGTTTAGACCACGGTATGCATAATATTTACTTAAAACAGTTGGAGTCTCAGAAAAATCAAGCCCCATACTAATTCGTTTATCAAGCTCTGGGGCAATGTGCCGTTCGACAAAACTGAGCATACTTTGACGAACCATACTTGCACTACGTTCGCTAAATAGATATGTTTTACCATTGATTTTAAAACCGTGCTTTACAAGACGTTCAAGTGCTTTTGGTTTATTATATCCACCTGTCGCGTCCACAAAGATAACAAACTTTTGAAACTTGTCATCATTCATAGATATCATACGAATTTGACGAAACATCATGTTGTCGCCTTGTGACACTGTAAAGTGTGTAATTTCGTCGTCTGTCAACTTAAAGTTGTAATCGTGAGTAATAATATAATTGAGCGGAAATTTTAAAACAGAATACAACGGAGGAGAGAACACATTTACACGCCCTTTCGATTTTGTCGTCTGGCTGGAGTTGTAATAGCTTTTATTTCATCCCAACCATTTCTTTGTATTCTGGAATAAATAATATCACGAGTTAATCCAAGTCCCATAATATCTGCCCATTCAGAATACGTATGAGTTTCACCCGCATATGTAACATGATGCGTATCTGATTTGTTATTGTTTTGGGTTTTTATATCTGCCCATCTACAATTTTCGGGACAATAATTCCCGTTAAAATCTACACGATCAATACTTAGCCCCTTTTGATATCCATGCGTTTCGGCCCAGTTACAAAAATTACTAAGACTATTCTTCCATTCTTCACAAACGGTAATTCCTCTTCCGCCATAACGCGGATATGCTTCAATGGATTCATCATAGCAACGCCTAAGCATTCCACCCCATATATGAGATAGTTCTGGTCTTGTCTGTGTCAGCCTTCCCTGTGTTGCAACAATGCATCCACAACTTTTAGTGTAGCCATTTCTAAGAAGATCAGTTCTGACTTCACATGTGTTTCCGCAATCGCATTTGCATAGCCATCTAGTTGTCGTTTTTCCTTTTGGAGCAATATAGTCTGAAGCTCTTTTTATAACTGTCAATTTGCCAAATCTCATCCCTGTAAGGTCAATTAACCTACGGCTCATTATTTCTTCCCTCCAGTAAGACCGTTCCAGTGGTCGCCAAAGTGCGAATCGTCATCATCGTCACCGTTGGAGTCATCATCGCAGCATACAGCCCAGTAGCATTCGATTGCACTCTCGATGAAAAATACCAACAACGGTGTGATCACCAGCGCCACAAACAGTGTTTTGCCAATGATATTATAGGTAAGCACAAACACCACCAGCACTTCCGCTGCACGCACGATCCAGTCAAACCAGTCCTTCATGTTGATTAACGCCGACACAACAATTGTAAGGGGGATATTTGTTACAACCAACTGATTCTGATCTTCGTCCTGCCACTCGGCCGGCTTCTTAGGTTCCTTATCCACGCGATGCATCTCCTTCCTTACACTTCGTCATCCCACGGCGTGCGCTTACGCGGTCGCTTGCCGTACTTCTGCTGTTCTGCGCCTTCTTGCTTCTTCTCAACTTCATGCATGAACTGATTCTCAATCATGCGCTGCTTGCGGGCTGCTCTCATATATGTACTCTTAGAATTCTTGTCGCGCTTACGGTCACTCATCGTCCTGGTCCTCCTCATCGCTATCGCAGTTATAGTCGCTCAATCCATATAATTTATGATATAAATATCGTGTCAGAGAAGGAGACATTGGGGTTCCATCATCCATCCAGAGTGTGTCGTAAAGTGATGCTCCGCCAATGAGTTCTTGCCACTCGGCATATACCTGAATCGCATCAATAATATCTTCACAAGTAACGGCATAATCGCGTACCGCATCAACTACGGCGAATCCAATATTATAAATATCTTGTTTTGAAAAATTATCTTCTTTCATAAATGACCTCCTTATAGAAGCGATTCGCAACGGAAGGGCTTCTTCATTTTCTCAATCTGTTCTATTGCTTCTGCAAGCTGCACCCGCAGCGTGTTTATCTGATTTTGAACATCTAAAATATTATCTTTTGTAGCAATACAGTCGCTTGATTGCATTATTGAATCTGGTACGCTAATTCTTGATGCTTCTGATGTGGGCACCCAATATCTATCATCTATAATATTAGTATCCATTTGGTATCTCCTTTACAGTAAACTGTGACATACGAATGGTTTCGTTTTCTTTATTTTAATGCTTGCTTCAGGACATCGCTCACGAAAAAATTCATATATTTCTTTATCTGAAATGTCATAATCGTAATCAAGTCCAACGAACCGTCCATCTGAAATTAACAATTCATCATCATAAGACCTGATACTGTTTCTACGCGCGACCGCATCTATCAGAAGTCTTGCTCCTTCTTCTGTCCATTCCATCATAACAGACTCCTACACCTAATCGGCTGTCTACTGTCTCGAATAATATCTTCCAAGCATTCTGGCACGACTGAAAACTCTTTAAACCAATCAAATGTATTGCGGTACATCAAATCATCTATATTTATTTGACGCATTTTATTTCCACAGATATATCGAACATCGGCTTCTCCATACAACTTAGTGAATAATTTGCAATATTCGAACGATTTGGCCAATCCAAGATATTCATCAAAGTAGAACATAGTACATTGTGCACTCATTTTACTATAGTCAAACTTTTCACGGAATTCATTCGGCGATTTACATATCACGATCACTTTGCGGTGTTTTTGTACGGCGTCAAGTCCTTCATACCAAGCGCAAACCTGTTCATATTTTTCTGGTCTTACAAATAAAACTCTCATAGTAAACTCCTGCAAGTAAACTGCTTATGATGTTCAACTTTGGATTTTGATTCAGAGAAGAAATCTTCAAAAAATTTCATGGTGTCATCATCTATAAATGGTGGATCATCATAAAGAACTTGATAAGATTTTTGGCCACGAGTTGGTTCGCCTTTGTAACATAATGGAATAATTTCAGATCCGTTTTTAAATTTTATTACATTACCGTAGCCGTAGATATGTTCCTATGTGGCTTTCGTTCCAAACAAGGCTGCTACATAGTTGTATTTTTCGGCCATTTTGATAAAATTCTCGTCGCTCATAACAAACTCCTGCAAATAAATGATTTTGGATACCATGGCGTTGGTTTAGACTCCCATTGATCAAAGAAACGCTCATAATATATCTTTCCAGTCTTTTCGTTCAAATGCCACCGTGTATCTTGATAATTTACATATTCTGCGCCAGTGTCTACAAAGCATTTTAAAACAGAGAGCATATCGTAATACCCTTCGCGGTAATATGTGAGCCGTCCGGCTTGTAACCATTCAAAGGCATTTTTTATTATTTCCTCTCGTGTCATATGACTATACTCCTTATGCTGCTGCGCTTATAATAGGCTGTGACACACCAAGTTCTTTTTATTTCGTTCATACCATGGCGCTGTGATTTTTACGACATGATCGAAAGTCCATGTATAGTCAAGCTCAATAGGATGGAACAAATCTAAAAGCTTATCTTTATTAACAAGTCGATAATAATTCACATCATTGAGCTGATCAAACTCTTTCGCAAGTCGTGTCGCTACATCACTCATGGAACTATAGGTATATCCGTGTCCAAACCATATCTGATGAAATATTTTTGAATTATCGTCTGCTCTTAAATACCATGCTCTAAAATCACGATACGATTTGAATGGCATGACCCATACCATGTTGTTATCGTTTAATGGGACGTACATTCCATTTTTGGCGTTATAATTTACAGAAGTCAGCATTGCGACTCTAGCGGTTATAGTGTGATTCATAGTAGACTCCTACAAGTCAGTTGTGGTGCCGGTCTTCCTATGGTCGGATCGTCTGCATCTGTGATTTCAGGGTGAAGTGCGACATCAGACGGGTCATATGTAGCTATAGAGCAGGCAGCGATATTACGACCTCCTATGATGTGCTGCATGCATAAATCAACATCGTCGATTACAACTTGTTTCGCATTATGTCCGAAACTGGCAAGTTGGAAATCTAATGCGCTAAAAACTCGAATGGCCAGTCGTTTTTCTTCAGTATCAACATAAACTTCTCGCGAATCAACTCTATATCCTCTATATGTCCACTTTCCGTAAGATGATTCACATAAAAATATTATTGTTTTTGTTACAAGTTCCACATTAAGAGATGTTGGCACAATGATGTCACAGTCGTTTTCAATCGCGTATTTACATATTTGATAGGTGCGGCCACCGCCGCGTGGGGCGAATATTTTATACATACCTTGCGGAACCTCCATCGGTCATCGAAATTTTGTTCATATAGTTTAAAGCTAAATCAACAATCCATTTGGCGTCATCATTACGTAGAATCTTGTAATTGTTTCCGATAAATGCGAATACCGCTGGACCTTTTTCTTTATATAGATGCCCCTCAACTCCACCTTTACCACCCGCAAAATTCATAAAGAAACCAGAATCGTCTTTTAAACCAATCAGAAGAATATACGCATCAAAGTATCGCGACATCTTATAAGTCAAATATTCATCAATCGCCCAGAACACATTTAAACTAGTTTCATTCATTATTTCCATGCGGATGTCCTTTCCCCAAATGGTGTAATCAAATATTGATGCAAAGCTTCAGCGTTTAACTCTGCTTTCAGTGCGTCTATTTTCTTCATTTTGTCAATATAAGCAGGATAGACTTCCAAGGCCGTTGTATAAATTAAATCCTGAATCCGTAACCACTCTCGCATCGTCATTCCACGGTGGATATATGGTTGTGCGGCTTTCTGTACGAACGCACACAGCTCTGGATCATCAAATGGGTCAATCTGGGTTACGATCATAGCGCGGCTCCTCAATCAAGCAGGTCAGCCAACTGCGCGGTTTCGCTTCGTTCTGTCTTTGGCATGTATACATAAGCAAAGTGCGGATTTCCAGTCAAAGTAGAGATTGCCTTGCGCATACCACTATTATTTTCAAATACCGCCTCGTCTGTCTGCTTCAAATCACCATCAAGCCACAACATAGATCCTTCGCCTACACGGCCAAGCAACAGTTGAATATGTTCTTTTGTTAAGTTCTCAGCTTCTGATACTAGCAAGATAGCGTTCTTATAGTCTCGCCCACGGATGAAACCAAGATGCGCCACCTCTACTTGTCCATTCTTGATCCAATACTCCAAGCCACTCTCTCCGCCCAAATGGTCTGCAAGAGGTCCAGCAAATGAAGCCGCTCCTAGCTTCTCCAGTAGAGTGCCAGGAAGTGCACCGAGTTCCTTGGTGTTTTTGACTTCGATGTTGTTGCGAATCCAAATCAGCTTGTCGACCTTGTGCTTCTCTATCATATCAATAGCAGATGACACCATGAGCATCGTTTTACCACTACCGAATGTTCCAGCGAGCATCTTGACGGTGATGTTGTCGTTCTGCAGCATATCAAAGGCGAGTTTCTGCTGATTGTTGAGAGGACGGATGTCTCCAGTGAAGCGGTTGCTGATCTTCTTATACTTAATAGGTACATAGCGCGAGCCATCCCAGCGAAGTCCAGCCGTGTTACCATCAGCGTCTGCATTTGGAATCAAGACATAGCCGTTCGTGGGCGTATTAAACAGGTTCTTCTGCTCGACATCTTTGGAGTAGGCCATAGCCAGCGCTTCCTCGCCGCCATCTTCTAGGGAGACCTCTGTCCATCCTTTATACTCGTTCTTCGCAGCTGTTACATCAGGGGAAGTGAACTCAATCGGCAAATTAAGAATGCCGCTGGCGATATTGGCGCAACTTAGGTCGCTGGTGACAAATTTAAAAGAATCAATATTAGCTTGGATCTGTTGCTGTGCGTCTGGGAGCCCAGCATCAATCGCGTCATTCAAATTGTTGCACAGCTCATCCAGATACCAACAGGCCGTTGCCATGATCGTCGCGTCGTTATTGTCGCTGATTGGCTTGCCATCCAAGATGTAGAATAGAGAAGACATGGGAACGGCTACTACTCGAAAGCTGCCATCGTCGCGGTGCTCAGCAAGCAATCGAGTAACTGTACGTGCCTTCTAACGAGTTTCTTCGTTCTTTTTGCCGCTTGTTTTAATGTCTTCTAACTCGTGCAGCGTCATGTCTGCAATCAAGAATGGTTCTTCAAACACAGTTGTTCCGAGATCAAGTAGAGCAGAAGTGTCATAAAATTTCATAACAGATATTCAGTCCTTTCTTATAGTAAGTGTCGCTCTACTGTCCTAAACGGTAGATAATAACACTTGTTTTTATAATTATACTCCGAAATAGACGAAATATCAAGTGAAATTATGAATATTTCCGGAATAATGCAAAATTCAATAAAATAATCAATAAATTGTAAGAAATTAACGGAAATACGATGAAAATACAGTGCTTTTTGAACGTTTTGAATGGTACCAAAAACACAAAATGGTAACAAATGGTAGTGAATATGCAAAAATGGAATGCGATAAAATATGACGATAATACGATATTTACCGGACGCCGTTTCGGATATATTTTGAAGCGTTTTGGCGGAGTGGATCGTTGAGCGGATTGGGAGCGTGAAGCGAGTGAAATTGTGATAAATGGTAGAGGGCTGAGGGTGTAAAGTGTATGTATAAATGATGTATATGAAAGTGAGGCCGAAGGGTTTAAAGAGTGATGGGGAGATGAAACAACTTAGCCCTTTAGGGCTGGCACATTCCGCTTTTCGATTTTTAACCACCCCCGCCCTATGCCGTGCCGGATATTCATTTTTTCTAGGAATCATGCGGATTTTTGGCAAATCGTACCTAACGTTAAAAGGTATTATTTACCTTGCTGGCAGAACGGAATTTATACCTATTTATATATAGGCTGGCATGACCATCCTTTATGTTGGCGTTCTGATAGTTAGTATGTAAACATGTTGCGCGAAAAAATTATTTAGGCTATACTGTAGTCACTCCAAAGGAGCACGGAAACACCGGAACGGCACCGTGGTCCGGCGGGGCAGTCGCACCTTGAAAATTGCATAGCTGGTTAGTAGTCGCGGGGTGGTTTATGCCATGCCGGTTTACCGGTCAAGGTTTATGTCTTGCCATTTCAAACGCGGGAAATTCAACTAGGCAGTTTGTGCGCCAAAAGCTGGATGGGAAAGCATTACATCCATAATTCCCAAAAACGTGGGAGAAAGTGCCGGCTTTTGCGTACCTTGAAAACTGAATAATGGGCAGTTCCTAAGATACCACCACGGGAGCTGTTATACCTAAGTCAGAGTTAGGTATAGGTCATGGAAAACGCCAAAGTCAGAGCTGGCGACAATTTACAAGACCCAAAGATAACAAAAGGCATGGTTGATGGCGTAGAACCGCCTAGAGGAGAAAAAAGCTCCTGCCCTACCCCTGCTATAGACTGTAATAGCGGGCAAGAAGATACAGGTTAAAAATCCCCATTAGTTCCAGATGGGAAAAGTGTGCAAAGACTAACTAACACACAATGGATAGCACACGGGCTGTATAAGTCCGCGCCATAATGGAATACAGGCAAAAGTGCAAGGGCCTAGAGAAAAGCACGACAACAAATGCTATAAGCTACAGGTGTAGCTTTACATACAAGAGATGGTCAACGGTATGCACTCTATAAAAAGCGTACCGTGCCAGAACGCCAAACAGTCCGGTTTGGTGTTGGTTTTGTTTATACAAAAGAGAGGTAAGAATTATGACACTGAAAGTTTATGCTGACTTTGAGAACGCCAAAAAGCTGGGCAAGTCTGACGACTTTACCGTGGCAGAGCTGGTTAATCTTCTGAACGACCAGAGTTCTGTTATGACGGCAGACCAGACCAAAAACGTCAATGACGCTCTGAACGCACGGGTAGAAAAAGACAATAAGGCCGCCTGCGATAGCAAGTGTGACGAGTTGTGCAAGATGGAGCGCGTCGATATGTGGCGCTCCTATGCTCCTAACCCCTATTACATGGGCACCAAAATCGTTGTTGATAAGAACGGCGTTTTGGGCATTCAGGACGCAAAAATGCTTATCAAGTTCAAGGCACTGGAAAAGTATTACCAGATTCTGCATTCTATCGAGAGCGACCCCGATGGCAAGCCGCGTCCTAACCCCGCCGTTACCCTGTGTGCAGATGCAAGCTATGAGAAGCTCGTCACCCTGTTCAATGGCATGTTGGCAGAGGAGACTGCGTCCGAACTGGATGTGGCCAAACTGACCCGCTCCAAAAAGATGGAGCAGTATCTCAAAGACGCCAAACTGGACTGCTTCCTTGGTGCCATCAATAAGGGAAAGCGCCTTGCTCAGCTTCAGGCCATTTGGAACGTCATGCTTCCCAAAGAGCTGGCCGAGAACTGCACCGCTCTGTCCTGCGACATGAAGTATCTGAAAATTGCGGCTAACCGTGCAAAGCAGGGTTCTGTCAAGGGCATTGGCGACCGTGCCATGGTTGACGAGATTATTGTAACCATCTCCAAGGGCCTGTCTTACGATGGTAAAGCCCGCACCTCTAAGTACGAGTTTGCAAGCAAGAGCAAGATGTTTGCCAGCGAGAACTAACACAAGAGCCGACTGGGCGGCTATAAACAGGCATCAGGCCCAGTGCGTGGGCGGGGCAGTAGCTCCGTCCGGTTGCAATGCAATAGCACAGCGCCCGCAATAATGGGTGCAGTTCAAAACTACAGCGTTACAAGCGCTCAAGAGTGTGGCGCATTTTGTACACTCAGAAAAGAGGTTATCACTATGTCCTGCCCTTACATCATCAGAGAAAACATTGGCTGTAGTCATGTTCGTGAGCATGGGTATTATGACCCTGACGAGATGGTTTATGACCTGCTCAACAACTTCAAAGACGCTGACGTTGAGGTTGTCACCACTCCGTTGTATGATGTAACCATGGAAAGCGGAGAAAATTTGTCTCAGATAGACGACGAGACGGTGTTTAAGATGCTGTCTGCCGGTATGCCGGTTAAGTTCATTGCAAGCGCAAGAGACGGGAATATCTTGTATGAACGTCCTGAACACAAGCTCGCTGTCAAAGTCAAGAGAAAATGAAGAAAGGAGTTATCTCCGATGTTCAAAAACGAAAATGGCATTGTCATTCAGTGCGTCAAGCACAAGGGAATGATTTATGCAGGATGTCATGTGCCGTACATGGGGCTTTATGGCACATTCAACGGCAGAGAATTTATCGCAGAACCCCGTTTAAACCTTGCAACAAAAGAAATGCGGCTCAAACATCGTGATTTAAAAACGAAAACCCGTTGGGATAACATTCCCGATAGAGAAATCGTAAACCACGTTATCAAAGCCGCGAAAATGGGATGCATTCAGCTTTACAAATGGGAAACTGAAATGGTAGCTCCTGACCAGAACAAAATGAAAAAAGAATCTGAGTTTTGGCATAAAGAAGCTGCAAATCCTGATACTATTCGGAGATTTAAGTATAAATTGAAATACCAAAATGCTCCGACATCAACTCATGAATACTCTGTAAGAAGCCGTGTGCTTTACGGAGAATTCATTGAAATGAACGGCAAAATCAAAAACATTGGTCAAGTACAACGCTATATGGATGGGAACGGAATCGGTTCGAACTTTGATAATAGTGACCGTCGTCCATTGAATTCCGGTGCTCATGTAAATAGTGGCAAACGATAAGCTAACCCAACGCCATTCGATTAAATTCGTTTGGCGTTTTCTTTTTACCTCTTTTCACAGCTGCGCTTACTACGCAGTATGCCGTGCGATTGGCGGTCACGGGGAAGATAGTATACCGCCCCAATACCATAACACAACACAACAAAAGGAGCTTAAAAATGGATTATTTTAACAGTCAGACGATTTTCTTTTGTGGAATCATCGTTGGAATCAGTCTCACGATCGCAGCTTATATGTGCATCAAAGAACTGCACCATTAAAAGAAAAGAGGAAACAAAATGAAAACAATCATGAAAAACCTGCGAGATATGACTGTTGTAATTGCGGCAGTGGCGCTCTTTGCTGTTATTTTTGCAATTCCTGTACCCTGTGCAACCGCAGCAAATAACGCACAGCAGGAACAGACATACACTAAACACGGCACAATCTGGTCTGAAATCGACGGTGGATTTACCGTGCTGGATGAAAGGGAACAGCTGTGGGCATTCTATGCTGATCCTGATTCGTTTATCGTGGGGCAGGAAGTCGAACTCGTAATGAGCGACGCTGGGACTTCTGATTATATCTACGATGACGAAGTAATCGCTGTGAATCCGGTTCAGAATCCCTATGACTCCATTGTTGTTGGGCCGCTGGGACGCTACATCCTTCAGGGAACTGTTTCCGGTATCTACAATCAGCACGAATCTATTTGGATTACCGACCAGTACGACGAAGATTGGTTCTTTTACGGATTTTGCCCGGCGGAACTGAACGAAAACGTAATACTCGTCATCAACGCGAACGGAACTCCGAATGATTTTTCTGATGATTTCATTGAAGATGTTCTGTGGTCTGACTGCATCGAAACAGACTGATATATACAAGTAAAGAGAGGTAAAACAAAATGCTGGATACTTTGACTATTCTGGAATATGCCCGTAAAGGTGCACTTGCTGACTATGAAAAAGCATGTATGATGCACCGTCTGCTCAACGTAAAAGAAACTCAGGCGTTGATTAATGACGCATGGGGAACGGCAAAAGAGATCACTCGTCTGATGAATCTTAAGGTAGAACAGGCCAAGCAAGCAGAATCTGATGCAGAAGAAGCTGCTCAGAAGCGCAGTGTGTCTGCCGGTCGATTCGTTGCCCCTGAACCGCCGGTTGAGCCCCAGCAGTCTGAGGATCTGTGGATTGTTTCCATCTCCTACGCCAACGGTGCCCACACTGTGACCGAATACGAAGATGAGGGAGTAGCCAAGCAGTGCTATGAAGTGATTCAGTTCATGGACAAGAAGCGCAAGAACAGCGCCTTGGTTCGCATGGCACTGATCCATAACGACCGAACCGTCAAATCCTACGACCGCGATTAAGGAGTCTCATCAGATGTATTTGAATGAATTTTACGAGGATAATGCTGGCAATATCTTCTGCTTTGTGAGAGATTTTGCTGGCGTTTATCTGAATGTGATTCGAGTTCCCGATGATGTCTCGTCGGATAAGCTCAAATCAGTTTGCAAGAACGGGTGGCCGGATGCAGATCCTTATAATCCCGCCGATTACTGTGAGAAATCCATGTCCGAGCTGAATGAGGAATTCGACCTTTACAACAATACTCAACATATCGCTGAAATCTTCGGCTATTCGAATCCTATCGTGTTCCCGGAGCGAATGGGTATTGCGGGACGAAAGTTGTTTAAGGAGTGGATTGGGAATGATAATCAGTGAAATTTATGAAAACGTTGCTGAAGAAATGTTCGGCGTCGTTATCAACGAGGAGCTGAACATTCTTAAAATTGTCAAACTTGACGATACTATGCTTACACCGGAATTTTTTATGCAAGCACGTCAAGGATTCAAAGAGCGTAAAAACTATAATCCTAGCATTCCTAAACAAATCGTATGGGAACGAATCGAAAGAAGTAGTCGTTTAATTGCATCGATTACTGATCATGATGGATTTATTGTTCATGATGATGGGCAAATGACTAAACGAGGACGAAACATGTTTGGAAAGAGGGCGAGAATGAATTATGACAGACGTTACGGCAGTCAATTTGCAGCATCCAATCGCCGTATGCCCGGTATGTAATCATGGCGGTTATGAAATTCTCTCCATTAAATATAAAGATGGTGAAGAATATGTCGAAGTTGCCGTGAATGATGGGGAAAGACAAATCGTTCAGGGATTTCGCAAAGTTTCTTATACGACATCCGGGCGAACTTTTTTTAAAATGTTTGGATTGCGCCATTATCTCGACCAGTTCATCAAGCTTTAAGAGTCCTAAAGAAAGGAGCGAATCATATGCAGCAAGAATGGCAAGTGCTTTGCAGTCACGCTATCTGGGTTATTGTTGGGATCTTCTTAGTTCCGGTTGCAGTGATTCAGATCGGCCGTGGCTTTTATTATCTTGATGCATTCCCGCGATTTAATCATGTATGTCGTTGGATGTATCATAAGGGTTCTTGTTTTGTGAACGAATTAATTGCGATTTTTTATGAATGCCCGGCTGAGTCCGTAATTTATGTAACAGGAGTTATCGTTTTAATTGCTGTTGCAATAAATAAAATCAATATATAAGAGAGGTAATCAAAAAATGCTGTTCTATCGTGTGAAACCTGAAGCCGATGGTAAACCCTATATGACCAGGAGGCGTGGTGGCGTTGAATACTGGTCTGTAATTGTTGCTGGTGAGTTGTTTACGCCGAACGAGGCGACTAAACTCGGCCTGGACATGAACAATCTGATGGCCGTTGATGTCAACAAACTGAAGACTCACTACGCCGGTCCGTACCGTCTGCCGGATGACGATGCAAGCATTTTGGCCATCAATGATCCGCAGAAGAACAAGCCGCTGAGTAAGGAAGTGGAAGAACAGGTCGTCAGGGTTGCCACCGAAAGACCGATTTACATGCCTGGAACGAAACCTAACCGTAAGCGCGGCGAATTGAAAGTGGTGCGGTCCTGACCAGCGGCACACCGTTACCAAAAGTTTACTACATACAATAATTTCCAATCGCTCAATCGAAGATGTTATTGGTGATATAATCTATGACGTTTATTTCGATTGTTGTGATGAATAACGCAGAGGGCACCTCGGTGCAATAGTGCCGGGGTGTAATGCGGCCACGGAGACTGCAGAAATCCGTGCTGGTCCCAAGCCCAGAACGCAGCAGCGTAAACAGAAGGGCGCTCCACAGCTCTAGTGAAAATTGATTTGATTTATCTGCAAAGGCCACGCTGATAAATCAATGATAAAAGTAGACTAGAGAGTGTTTCCCGAATGAGCGAAATTAAACAAAAGGAGGGTTTATAGCTTGAATTGTAAAATCCGTTACCGCTCGCTAGGAGTGGTCTTTGGTGCAAGAGTCGCCTCTGAGAAGATTTTCATGGGATGGCGATACAAATTATTCTGACACCCGGCGGTTATATTTGTTGAAATGAACTAGACTTTCGGTGCCCCTCTGGACACCGTTCAAGAGGCCAAAAGTCAGCGGCCTCTTTTATGATCGCTGCAAAATTGATTGGCGGAAGTCATTAAATTGATAATTATGTAAGACCTGTGTTGAGGGCGTTATAAAAGGCAAGTCAATCAATCACATTTCCAAGTCTTCATTTATTGAAGCTAGGTCCGATAGAGCCTCGAATAGTAATCTATTTGGCTACAAGCAGGCCAGTCGAGCAAAAACATGCGAAGCTAACGGTGCTGATGACGGGCGACTGATGGGTACCGTGGAAGAAGTAACCCATCCCATAAATATCAAAATGAAAGGAGATTTCCTAGTATGACAGCTTATATTCTTATGCAGAAATCCTATGCACGAGATAGCCGCACTCATTGGAGATGCTATGATAAATCTATCTGTATGGCATTTAAAACCCGCGATGATGCAACTGCGGAAATGAGTAACTTGCACAAACACGCGGCTAAAAATCCAGAATTTTATGATGTGCAGTTTAATAACAATGTATACATGACATATCTAAGCTACAAATGGATCGATGTTAAAGAAAACAAAGAACATAAGTATGCCGTAGAAGTCATACCTGTTGAACTGCATTGAAAGGAGCTACGCAGTATGTTTGTCTGTGGAATTTTCATGTCTCACGAAGCCCGCGACGAAACGATTCACGACGATAAGTTCCATTACGAACTCTTCGCTACTGAAGAACGAGCACTTGAATATCTTAAAAGTCAGGAAAAATGGTGGCGTGATTTCTATAGCGACCCTTGTATCACTGACGTAGCCAAAAGGAACTTCTTTGGTGGGAAAACGCCAGATGAAGCCATCCGCTTGTTCAAAGAGCCTGCTGAAATCTATGGCGAAGAAGACGTGTGGGTTCTTACTCGCGATTACTTTTCCTCAACTGGAGCCGAGATGCGCGAAAGAATCATGGCAAAAGAACTATCAGTAAAAGAATAAGGGGGCAAACGTATCAATGGTTTTCAATATGACTGAACTTTCTATCGCCCAGTGGTCCAATGCCCAGCTCGATGCAGCTCGCAAGTTGTGTACGGATGGCGTTCTTCATGATGGACCATTGCCTACGATTTTTCCTACGGACGCATCTATCAAAGTAAGGGATATGGCATGGCAGATGGCCGAACAAATCGAGAAGTTGAAGCCGGAAGCGGTAATCATTCAAGGCGAACCTGTCTTCGTGGCTACATTCGTAAATGATTACTGTACTTCGCAGTGCTACTCGCCTTGCTATGAGGACGGCAAGTTCGTACAGTTCAGAAGGTTTTGATTATGTGCCAAAAATGTAACTTCAAATTAAACAACCATGTTTTATGGAAGAGCAAAAACGAATGGTTGCTTACGTCAAAGAGCAACTATTTTGCAGAGCACATCGATATGAGTCAGGTAGAAAAACTTGGTCCAGACTATTACGTAGCATTGGGAATTGCAGTTTGGAAATATTCGAATGATGTCGTTGTTTTTAGTGGAAACACACCACAAGTATAACCGTTTCTGGCGCAAAAAGAAAGGAGATATCGTAGGATGTCTGATTGGAAACTCGGTAAGGACATGATCCCCAGCGATACGATTCTCGATCCTGTCACATTCGATGATTTAATTCTGGCTCTGAAGTGTAATTGTAAGTGCATTACGAAGGGCGCAGTCATTGCTCAGGCGACGGCAATTATCAGTCAGCGGTTGGAAGATTGGAAATATCTGGTCGAGAATAATATGGAAGAAATCATTGCGCTGGCAACGGATGAACCGCTTGAAGACGCTGGTCACGATGATATCACACTCGAAGAGTAATAAGGAGAGTAGTCGTGAGAAACTTGTCTAAACAGAACCGCAAAAAGATTTTTGATCTGATTAAGCGTGATTGCACGTTTGTTGGGTCATATGATCTGGAACATTCTGAGGAAACCGTTTTGACTTATCTCCCGAAACCCGGCACGCAGATTCACAGAGATGTTGAGGAAGTTCGTGTCGTAAAGAATCGTAAAACCGGAAACTGGGTCGAATCCGTTGTTGATATTCGGTGGAAGCACGGTATGACCTTGGTGGAAGCCGAAATGATTGAACGCAAGTATCAGTGCAGATCTAACAAGTAAGGAGAGCGCAGCCGTGAAAACCGAAATCAATGGGCAGCCCGCCGAACTGCTGTTTTATAACAACTGGATGTACAATGTAGTTCGTATCCAGAACGAACTCAAGCGCATCTTTGAGAATGAAGGCGGAGAAATGGTACAGATGGACAGTTATCAAAAGCCACTCAAGCTGCTGTCAACTCCGACTTATGTGGTCAATCGCACACTGAAAGAGCAGATTAAACAGCTCGAAGATAGGGTGTCATATCTGGAAACGCGCCCAATCAAGTGCGTGGAATCCTATCTTGAATATAAGAACAAGCTGGAACGACTTCAGCAGATTCCAAATGAACCGATTCTAAAAACCGGCGCACATGGTTTCGTTTTGAACGATATGTATTATGGAATCCTGTTTGATGATAATATGTTTTTCGATACGTACTATGCAGTGGCGCATGTTTCACACTCTGGCAAAAATCGTATTGTTACATATGATTACTTCAGAAAAATGACGACTGAGTGGAAATATGAATGTTTATATCAATGCGATTGCAGCGCAGGTGATATCAGAGAGGTCGCTTATCAGATCTTTAACATGCTAATTAAGCACAAAGCATTTCCGAAGTGCGGTAGTTCGGCCTATTTACATACAGTCACAATCTAAGAAGGGAGCGCGAAGTATAATGAAATCGATTCTGGTTACATATGACGTCGCTAAGTGGAATAGCGAAACAGGTCGCTGGGAAGACGGCGAGGCGGGTGCTCGACTGGACTTCCTTGATGACTATATCGTTGGCGAACTTCAAGCAACCCTGAGTGCAGGAGCAAAACAGAAGTACAAGCCAACTAGCTGGCATACGCTTCTCGATTTCCTGTCGAAGTTGGAAGAGCTTCGTGGGCGGAGTTTTTCGCCAGGCTCAATCAAGACGATCGAAGTGATTTCTGAGGGAGCGCCGACTCTCTATTGTGGGAGGTGATAACTGATGAAGGTATCAATTGAAGAGAAGCGCGTCGAAGCTATCAAGCGAATGAAAGCGTTTGGATTCTTTCATGAAGCAATTGAGCTGTTCGAGGCAGACGGTACACGGCTATCCAGTGAGCCGCCTTGGGGCGCATTTTACGCTCTGGACGATCAACAAAAAGCAGCTGTCCACAAATTCGAAGAAGAGTACGGCGGACTTGTTTACAGTGTGATTCGGTCATTTCATCAGGAGCTCGGCGTCATTGACAATCTGCTTTATGTCAGCGACGAGAAAAATGAATGGCCGATGGATTGGGACGATATCGAAAATATGTGTCCTTGTGTTTATGCGGTCAATTACAATGCACCGGAATTCAGTGAATTCGGCGCAATCGGTGTGAAAATGGGTGCTGGAGCAGGGTTGATTCGCATTAGTTAAACTTCTTTAAGTATTGCTTAATTCACCCCATACAGTTATAAAATCTTCAAACGAATCAACTAAGATCGTTGAGTCACAGGAGGCTAACATCAATGCGTGAGTTCGTCATGTATTGCGAGAAGGGTGGCTGGAAGATCACTGCACGATCCAACTACGAGCGGCGAGTCCGCGACTGTAACAAAATTCTACATCTGAGTCGCGATTATGTTAAAGCAAAGCACATCGCTGCTTATAATTTTGGCCTAGAGAACGTAACAATCATTAGAGAAGACGGCACTACATATGAGCGAAGCTACTGAAAGTTGGAATGTTATTAACGCTTGAGAGTTGTTCTATTACCTTAAAATTCCATCAAAAAGGGGTTGACAATACGCCAAGAGGTTGTATAATATATGCAAAAGTTAATCAAAGAGTAAAATCATGAAACGTATTATCGTTAAATACGAATTTTCTGTTCCTAATTTTACCTGAAACGAGGTCCGGTGAATGACGAAAGTAACGGCGCAAGAAGAAATTTGGATTCCGGGTTCAATATTTGCACTCAATTATAAAGATTTAGATTATCACGGACAAGAATGTGAGTTCCTTGGCTGGGATGAAGACAAAGATAATGGAGAAAGAGATTGTAACTATCGATATCCACGTATGAAATTTAAAGATGGGTATATTGAAGACGGGTTGTGGGGTGGACGATACGAATTTCTACGTCATAAAGAGCTACTTTATTGCAAGTCGCTTCTGTAACAATATTGAAAACTCTGTTGAAAGCATTAAAAACATAAATAGCCGCACAACAAAAATACATGCAATTTCCTAACGAAATCACTGTTCGAATTCAATCAAACAAAAGCAAAACAAAACGGGTTTGGGCGAAGTCCAAGCGCGAAGCGACTCTGATTCGAAGCCAAGCAAGCGACGAGCGAAGTGTGGCGAGAAAAAATTTGAAAGAGAAAAAGAAGAGGATTATAGGAGATAATAGATAGAGAGTGTGAGAGGAAGAAAGAAGAACCATCAAGGGGAAGGAAAGGAGGAAACTTTATGCGATTTCGTAAGCTCTTCATTGTGGCGATTTTGAGTGCCTTGGTGCTCGTTGGTTGCGCGGCTGGCGGTTCTGAGCCTGATGGCAGCGAGCTGCATGTGGTTTACTACGCAAAAATCTACAATCCTGACGGCACACTTCTGACCGAAGGGAACTGCACGGAACCGAATGACGGCAACTGTGCGTCGTATCAAAATGACATTGTGTGTATCGAAATCGACGGCGTTACGTATAAAACAAGCTATAACAATATCGTCGTCATGGGCTGGCGCGAATAAGTAAAGTATCGGAAAGGAGCGATAATGCGTGGAAAATGTTACTATGAACGCTACTCCGAAGGGTGGTCCTGGTATTACCCGCGAAGAGCAGGAGACTATCATTACGATCGGCGCGACCAGTAAACAGGCTGAGATCTGTTCGACTGATCCCGTTTTTTGGAGGCGGCTCGACAAGATGTGTGAGCGTGATCCTGAAAGCTATAAGCTTGTCAGGGAGTATAAGACTTCGGCTGGCGAAACTTTGACTCGCTGGTACTCGGTACCGAAAAAACTTGTTAGCTTCAAACCTAAACGAATCATGTCGGAAGAACAGAAAAAACAGATCGCAGAGCGCTTCAGACAGCATAGAGAAGCAGCTGCGGCGGCTAAATGAAAGCCAGAATCAATTTTTAGCCTGAAAAGTCTAAGATAAACAAGAGGTAAAATGACATAACGGGGTTCAGTAATGAAGTTACTCTACTGATGCACGTTGTACTTGTTTTGCCTGCATAATTATGGGAACGAAAAGGCATACTTGAAAAGAGGTGATTTTAATGGTCGATTTTGATAGCTCTGCATAGACAATAAACGCAAGCTAATCAAGTACATCGAGATGAATAGCTACGAAAGTAGTGCAGCTGGATATCCAACTGTTTCGCAAAGGTCGAATGGGGTAGGACCGCCCCGAGATGTCGCCTCGATGCAAACGCGTCGACTCCGGAGGATTTGTCCTCCTCCAGACACTGGGCCAAACACCCCAAAGGCATCAAATCCCGACATATCAGCGCTTTTCTCGGTCAAGGAGATCATCCAAATACAGGATCTCCGCAGGCAACTGTCGCTCAGGAAGATCCGCCGGCAGCCCGAAGACCGCTCAGCATTCATCAGATCTCGATGAAACAAAAGTACATGAAAGGATGATGTTGAAAACTCTTATAAAAAAATGGAACAAATAACATAAAACACACAAAAACAACTATGATCTACTGTTCGAAATGACAGTTGACATGCTGACAATAACGTGGTATTCTGTTTTCGTAAACAGTAGATAATGACAGTTGATAAAGAAAGGTTAAGGCAATGAATGCAGAAAAGGTAGAGAGTATCAACCAGTGCGAACCGTCTGCGCTCAAGGCGTTTACGAGTGAGGAGTTTGGCAGTATTCGTTCTATTATGATCGACTCTGATCCTTGGTTTGTAGGGAAAGACGTGGCAGCTGCGCTTGGGTATGGAGACACAGACCAAGCGTTAAGAAAGCATGTCGATGCGGAAGATAAGCTGACCCGTCGTTTTAACGGGTCAGGTCAAAACAGACTCATGACGGTTATTAACGAGTCGGGCTTGTACGCATTGATCTTCGGAAGCAAACTTGATTCTGCTAAGCGTTTCAAACGTTGGGTCACAAGTGAAGTGCTTCCTGCGATTCGAAAGACTGGCAGCTACGCGGTACAATCTAAAGGTCAGCAGCGGTTTGATTTGATGAATCAGGAAGTCATCGCCATTCAGGAAAGTCAAGCTGCAATGATGACCAAACTTGAGGCTTTGGAATTGTCGCGGAAACAGGATCGCCAGGCGCTTGATAATGTCTTGTTCGTGTGCAAACAGCTGTCTGAAAAGGTTCAGGGTATGAATCAAGCGCGGCAACCGGGTTCGTTCACACCTCGACGTGATCCCAAAGGGCGCAGCGAGTGGCGTTCTGAAATCTATGAGCTCGTAAACAAAATCGTTCGTTTGAATGGATCTACCATGAAAGCCGTTCTGAAGCAGGGATATGATTATCTCGGCCGGAACTATGGTTGGTACTTCAAAGATGAACGAAGGATGTTTGTTGAACGCACCGGGTACAAAGGTGATATCGCTCAGATCAGTGGCCTTGATATTATAGAATCAAGCGGAATGTACAAATCGATTTTCATGTCGATTATGAAGGACCGCTTGGAGATCGAGAAAGACAATGCGGCGGCAAAAAGCGGAATCGTGTCTGCACTTAGCAAAGTAAAGAATCCTCCGGTTATTCCGGCCGATGCAATTCCGAAGAGACGTGTTGTCGATGCAGAACCAGTCGTTGAAGCCAAGTGTCGAGTGGTTGAACCTGAAGAGCCGGCTCCGATTGCTGATGAGCCTAAGAAAAAGAAATATTACAAGGCGAGTATCACTCTTCCGATTATTAAGCCTATAGCTGAAAAGCGGGGAGACAAGACAGTCGGATACTGGGTGACGTATCAGAAGATTTACGACATTGTGGGCGTTACGAAGATGAATCGCTTGACGAAAGCATATGTTCGTGCTCATAATCGTCTGCCAAAATCTAAAACCGACATCTTCGCAGAATCTGAGAAGAACATGAAAATCTTTAAGGAAGCTGCAAAAGCGTTGGATGCCCTTTCTTAACGAAGACATTTTCTCATCCTCCATTGCCCTGCGCGGGGCTGGCAGTCGGGAAAGACCGACGTATAACGAGAACGTGGTGTAATGGCAGCACTCCTGATCTGGGATCAGGAAGAGAGGTTCGAATCCTACGTTTTCGACCATTACACAGGGTTTCTGCATTTTCCTTGTGTATAAAGCAATTCGATTCCTCTTTTCGTTTGCTCTGTGTGTCTTGCAAATCTTTAGATTGAATTGCCGTGGCTGAAATTGCCGAGCAGATACGATAACTCTGCATTACATGGGCCCGAAAGGTTTTCGACAGGACTAAGAAAAATTACAATTCGCAGGTCGGCCATCACCTTACGAGGCAAAAAAACAAATAAACGCTAACTACAATAGTTATCGCTGCGCGGCTTGATGCCGTGCCCAAAACAGCATCCTGATAGGCAGGTAAATGCTTGAGGTTCAAAGAATAAATCCCGGAACCCGAGTCAACGGTAAGAAACACAAGCGTTCTCGGACGCTAAAACCGAGTGGTGGAGTGATGTAACAAACCGTTACGTCCCTGGGTTTGCTGTGTTGGCTGCATGAATTCCTTTCAAAAATTCTAAATGCTAACTATTGCGTAAGAAAATTGTAATCGAGTATTAGTTTTGGACGTGGGTTCGAATCCCACCGGGTCCATAGCGGTACAAGCCGCGAAGCTAGGTTCGATGCGGCAGCGTAGTGTAGTGCGCGGTCGCTGGGGTGGCGCAATTCCACCGTGGGTGATCATACTCCCCCTCTGACACACCCATAACGCTCTGACCGAAAATAATAACCATGATGCAACGGGAGTAGCTACCCGCCACAGTGGATGTGCATGGCTCTATTATAAGTAGGCGAATTTGGCACTGCCTGCGAAAGTGGCATAGATGCTCGGTGCCCAGAGTATCGGAGAGTGAATTTGAAAAGGGCAGCCTTTGAGGATGGACACCATAAGAGACCAATTCGCTTATGTGTTGTATTCACTGACGCGACTGAGTATAGCGCAGACTTTGTAAGTCGTTTGCTCATCGCCGATAGTGTACATGGTTAAATCCTCCTCTCTTGGGCTAGTAGCTTAGTCTGGTTAAAGCCGGCAGCTCATAACTGCTTGATCGGGGGTTCAAATCCCTCCTGGCCCACCATTTTTAGTAACATTTTGAAAGAAGGTATGAATCATGGCAAATTCGAATATCAAAGAAATCGTTGAATGGATGATTGAAAAAGCGAAAGATAAGGCTTCTGATAGTATCGCAGTCATTGATGAAGGAGAAATCGTTAAAAAGTTCGGAGTGGAGTCTGGATGGCTTCAGAGCCATGGTCCAGAAATCTATCACGAGTGCGATCGGCACTCAGAAGTTTTGGACTCTTTGATTTACACTGGGAACGATAGAGATTATTGGTCTATTCAGCTTACCATTAACAAGGAGTAAATCAAAATGGATGACAAATATCTCAACATCATCACGAACTTCGGTTGCCATTACAGCTGCCATGAGTGTATCGTCCGCAATAACAAGCTCAAGATGACGCCGACAGAAGAGTATTCCTCCTATATGCAGTTGGAGCATGTTCTGAAAAACGAATGTAATGACTGTAATTGGGTGTCTGTGTCTTGTGGCGGTGACCCACTGTATCATTGGTGGGAACATCAGGCGTGGTGGACAGGATTCTTTTCGGTGTGTAAAGAACTTGGTCGCAAGATTGAGTTACATACGAGCTATTATGATTTTGGTCATGATGATGGAATTTTAATGTTCCCATTCGAACGGTTTGATAGAGTTGTGTATCATTTGCATTGTGCAGAGGAGCTTTACCAGATTTGTCGCCGGGGGAAAGAAATCGTTCGAGTAGTATTCGTTGTGGACGATTCTATGGACGAATACGAAGTTAGCAAGATTTCAGTTATTGTTCAAGAAAGCGACGATATCGACGAGCTTACATTCCGGCAGTATGTAGATGAAAACTACAAAGAAACCTATCATCTACACGACCTCCTGCTGGCGGGGCATAAAAAGGCTTGGTGGTATGTAACTCAGTGCGATTACAATACTTACTTCCACAACGGTAAACTGTACACGAAGTACACGGATATCTTTGATAAGGAGTAATTCAAATGTGTGAGTTTTGTCATCACGACCCAATTTGTGGCAAAAAGCTGAGACCGGATTCTGAGGTTGTAAATTATGAAAAAACATAAAGATTTACTGCTGGCAGTCTGCGCATCGGCTGTTTCGTTCTTGAGTCTCGATGCCATTTTCGAAAAGCTCCTGCGGCACATCTCTCTTGTTCAAATGGCAACGGGAAGCATAAGTTCTCTTTACGGCCGTATTAGCGAGTTGGCTTTTTCGGTGTCTGTAGCTCTGTCGCTTGCGATTGGAGTTGTGGTATATATTCTATTCAAAAATTAAAAGGAGGAACGAATGAAGAAGTTCAAAAAGATTTTCGTGGTTTCGTGTGCAATCGTGATGGCGCTGACCTTTACGGGGTGTACCAAGAAAGAGGTGTACACAATCGAACCTCATGAAACTGCATTTCTGATTTCACTTTCTGAAGGCGGGGAGAATCAGGCGTCCTTTGAGAGTGAGGCAATGCTCGCCGAGGCTAAGGTGGCAGCCAAGCAGGTATACATTACTTACTCGAAGCGGCATCTGTCGCCGACTGACATCCTTGGTACTTGGGTTCCGGATAACATGTTGGTCGTCGTCAATAGAACTCCTGTTACTCGTGAATGGTCCGAGGGCAAGGATAGTGGTACCAGCACTGTTAACCAGTCCATCTCTGCCGAAAGCAAGGAGTCTATTGGCTTCTCCGTCGGTATGAACTGCTCTGCTCAGATCTACACTGAAAACGATGCAGTCAAGTTCCTGTATTCCTACAACAACAAGCAGCTCTCCGAGATTATGGATACGGAAATCCGTGCTCGTGTTGAAGCTGACTTTGTTGAAAAGTGCGCCAAGTACACCATGAATGAGATCCTTGAGAAGAAGGCCGAGATCATGGAGTATGTCCGCAAGGATGTGACTGAGTATTTTGCAGAGCGCGGTATCACGATTACTGTTCTTGGTATGAAGGATGGCATTGAGTACGACGATGCGTCTGTCCAGGCTGCTATTAACAAGTCTTTTGTGGCTGAGCGCAATGACGAAGCGCAGGAGATTGAGAATCAGACCAAGATTTCCAAGGCGAATGCAGAAGCCGAGGCAAATAAAATCATCTCTGAGTCTCTGACTGACCGGCTGATTCAGCAGCAGATGTATGAAAAGTGGGATGGTAAGCTTCCTACTTATGTCGGCGGTGATACCAGCATCCCTGTACTGAACGATATGAAGTAATCTGCGCAAGCAGTGGCAGCTCGGAAAGACGAGCAATGTGTCTTCGTGCTGGAATTGGCATACAGGGCTTGTCCGAAAGTACATGGCTATTTGTTCGTTCGACTCGAACCGAAGACAAGACTGAGTAAGGGCGGTCTGAATGAATCCTGATAGGAGATATAGGTTCGACTCCTGGAGAGGCACCGTAATCAATCGCTGTATGCTTCAATCGCTTAATCGGATACGGTAAAGCACCTATCAGGATTTATATGGGGATATGGCGAAATTGGCAGCCGCGCTGGTTTCAAGTCCCAGTGTCGAAAGACGTGAGGGTTCAAATCCCTCTATCCCTACCATGGCGCTGCAACGCCTAATACACATTCTTTCTCCAATAAGTGATTTATGGATTCCAGACGTGAATCAACGTGGCTGAACAAGTCGTAGCGGGTACGCAATCCTGCTCTTGATATGCTACAGTGGTGCAACTGGCGAGACACACTCCGCTTAAGACGGAGCGCCTGAAACGATGGATTGTTGGGTTCGAATCCCACCTGTAGCACCAATCTCGTATGGGTAGGGTCTTTAGCGGTCAGATCCGGCCGCGCCTGTGCGAGATACCACTCCCTACGGGGAGACGTAGAATTTCTCATGTCAATTATTCTCGGCTCACTCGAAAGAGTGCAATTGGCCTTTGTAAGCCGAGCCCAGCTTGATAGATTATGCAACAGTGTGATTTATTAAGCTGGGGTCCTATGCGATTGTAGTTCAGCGGTAGAACGTCGTCTTCCCAAGCCGAATGTCGCCGGTTCGAATCCGGTCAGTCGCTCCATAGCTCCTGCCTATTACCTTTCTGCAGGGGAAGTCTATTATTCCTGGCTCTTTTGATATGATTTTCGAATGTGTTATATCGAAAGCAATAGGCCAAAGTTAAGCCGGGCCCAGCCAATGAAAGTTGAGCTGGGAATTATATGCAGTCATCGTATAGTGGTGGTACGCCTGCCTTCCAAGCAGGATGGGCGAGTTCGATTCTCGTTGGCTGCTCCACGACGCGAAACGGTTTGAGACTCCAGCGTCCGAATCCAGCCGGGTATGTCCGTTCACAACCGGTGTGGGTAGACAGCTTTGCCCATTAGGTCTTTAACAAAATGGGGGTTCAGGTGCCACGAAGCAATCGATGATGAGAGTTCATGAACGATAGCGGGAATACGAAACAGTGGTTAAACAGCAAGATGATCCGGCCTGAACATTTTATATGCCGCAAGAGGTAATGCAATAATCATGGTGATTCCTTTACAGCGAATTCTTAGTCATGACAAGGATAGGGTAGAGGATGATGATGTGAGCACAGTAGCTGTTCGACTCAGCTCTGCGGCACCAATAGGTACATAGTAGTAAAAGTACGATCAATAAAATAGCCACGGCTTCCTTGTTGTGCCCTAATGTTTCGGATGTAGTGGTCCGAAATGGAAGTTGTCCTGCTTGGAGAATCGGGAGTGCAGGTGTACCTTATTTATAAGCGGCTATGGTGGAATAGGCAGACACGCTAGGTTTAGGTTCTAGTCTTCGGGTGAGGGTTCGAGTCCCTCTAGCCGCACCACGTTTGAATATCAACACACAAAATGAAAGGAATGAAGTATTGTGAATGCGATTATCAGCCCTTGGGTATTCTACTGGATTGATGTATGTAATTCATTTAAGTTGTTAGTATTCGTCGTATTTGCTATTGCAGTTATCGCTGCGGGGATTTCTTTTTTATGTTCGATTGATGATTTGGCAACTTCTGATGAGGTAAGAATGTTTTCGAAGTCGACGAAAATTTCTGTGATTGTGGCCGCGGCTTCTATTGTTCTATATATCCTCCTTCCATCCGAAAATGTTTCCTACAAGATGCTCGCAGCTAATATGTTTACTCAGGACAATATTAATTCCGCCACTGAGTACGTCACTGATGTGATCGATTACGCTGTGGATAAGGTCAAAGAGTTACAGCCGAATACGGAGGAATAAGCATGATTGTTTACGTTCTTTATGACTGCGTTGAAAATCCGGATGAATGGGCGTTTGCAGGCTGTGAGCATGTTTATACGACCCATGATAAAGCACTTAAACGGATGTTAGAACTATACAGTGAATGCAAGAAAGCGCATAGCTCCAATGATCCGGATAGTGTCAGTGATACCTACATTGGTGATTGGGATGCTCGTGTCGCCGATGTCCCCGCTGGTTACCGACACACATGGACAATCTCGAAAGAAGAGGTTGTAAATGATGGAGATGAACGGAATGTTTAAAGTAGGAGATATCGTCGCTGCAGCTCCTGACATGTGGGCTTCTAAGAATGTTGGAAAGAAAGGCGTCGTGAAAGCGATAGATATTGATTTTATTGTGGTTGAAATGCTTGAAGCGATGCCAGCTGTCGGCATAGGAGTTGGTTACGAATGGTGGCTCGACGCTGATAATTGGGTGAAAGTAAAAGCAGAGCCACTCGTCTGTAAATCATTGTTATGAGAAGGTGAGCGGATGACTAAATTTAAAATCGGGGATCTTGTCAAAACGACCGATGCCGATGGCGTATGGTGTGAAGAAGCGCAAGGACGGCTTGGTAAAGTAGTCGAGGTTGCACCTAATGGAACAGTCACTGTAGAACTTTTAGAAGATGAAGTGTCACTTGTCGGTTATCCGCCGCTGAAGAAAGGATATCGATGGCGAAAATCACCAGACTATTTTGAGCGATGTTCGTCACTTAAATGCAAGTCTTTGCTGTGAGGATAATATGGAATACAAATTCTACATCGGGCAGGTGGTCCGCATAGGGAATATATGCAGTGATACTGACCCTAACTACCATAAAAGAGGACTGGTCGTATCACTAAATGGAGGAGGATATGGGAATATCATTGTCGATATGATAGATCCGTTTGAAGACGGGGCAACACATATTACATGGTGTCGCAATGATTTATGGGAACCGTGTCCGAATCAAATTTGTTGCAAATCACTGTTGTGATTTTTATTTTGCTCACGTAAACAGTAGATAGTCACAGTTGATAAGGGGTAAGTATGATTATCAAGTATGTCAATGGCCATTATGAACTCGTGTCAGCGGATAATGGCCAGTTTATTCAATCTGCTGACACATGGGATGAGGCTCTGGATGATATGAAGGAGCTGTTACAAACAAGGTAAAACGGGTGATTGCTCGTTTACATAAAACACTTTCTTATTATAAAGGAGAAAAAATTATGAAGGCAACCGTTAAGTTCAACTCTCTGTTCGTCGCTTCCAAGTTCAATGTTGAGACCCTGAAGAAGGTCGCCAAGTTCCGTCCTGACGCTCTGATCCTGTACAAGGGTGAGGGCAAGGACAAAACTCCGGTGTGTGCCATGATGGTCGATTCCAAGGATGATATCTCCAAGAACGGCGTCGTGTTCGCCAACGATTCTGTCACTGGTGAGAAGGTTGCAGTCCTGAGCCGTCCTGTGCCCGCCGATCTGAAGACCCCTGACGCCATTAAGGCATGGGTTCGCGATTACCTGGGTCTGACCATTGTCAACTGTGAGAAGATCGAGGCACAGATCGACGCTGCTATGGAGAGTATCAAGGCTGATGAGGCAGCTATGGACGCAGCTATCAATATCGACGATGAGGCCGAGCCTGAGCACACCGCCGACGCTGAGTAAGAGCTAAGCGTAAAGCGCCGCTATGGTTCCACGCCGGATGTTCCAGCGCAATACGTCCGGCATTCATTAAGATGATTCGCTGATTGGCGTTTCAAAATATTTTTTCAAATTAGAAAGAGGTACATATTATGACTTTCGTTACTCTCGTTACCAATGGCAACCGCAACACTGTTCCTGTTACTGCTTCTAAGACTCCCCGTGAGATCCTGACTGAGAATGGTGTTGATTTCAGCGCTGCTCAGGCTACTCTGGATGGTACGATCCTGACCCCTGACAAGCTGAACATGTCTCTGACTGATCTGGGCGTCGGTGATGCATGCTATATCACGGTCGTCGCGAAGCATGACAACGCTCGTTAAGCAATCAACGAAGTAAACCGCAAGTAAGAAACAAATCGTTATTGGTTACAACGATATTCTAAGCATTGCAACCGCTGGCAGGCCGGTTAAAGTCTGCCTTATATATGTCCAGTATCTGGGCTCCTGAAATAAAACTCACAAATAGGAGGAAAAAATATGGCTTTCAATCCGATTGTTGTTAAGCTTGGCACGAATGAGTGTGCCGATGCTTATCCTAATATCCTTTCTCAGAACGATATCGAAGTAAAGGACAATACGATGCTGGCTGTCATGAGAATGTTTCTGAATGAGGAACGTTTGAAGGCGATGAGCGAGATCGGCGGCCGCATCCAGTTGCAGGTTATTACGAGTTATTTCAACTCTGAGAATGGTGAGTTGACGAAAGAGACGTTTGTTCACGACGACAGTCCGTTCAAAAGTTTCCGCTATGGTGTTCTGATTGATATCTTTGACACCGACAACGCCGCAGAGGTCATGAAAAAGAGCGAAGAATATAACGAGGATTATAAGAAGCTCGGTTGGAAGAAGCTCGATGATGTTTCTCAGTACATCGATAAGGCAGGCGACGTGCTGGTTTATCAGAATGAGAAAAAGAAGGGAACGATTATTTTCGTTGGCCGTCAGAAAATTGTGCAGGCTATGCATATGGCGGCGAGTTGCTTTCCCCGTCTGGCTCCTTGGTGCTTTAAGAAAGTGCCGATTACAGAAGAAGAAAAGGCCATTATCCAGTTTTTGTACAATCAAGAGGATGCCAAATTCTGCGATGCCATGCAGAAGATCTATGACGCTGGCGATTTCTATGGAAAGAAATTGGCTGCAAGCCTGAAGGGATTCTGCAGTGCCAATTATGATTCGATTATTAACCGTGGAGAAGAAGAAGTCCGCAGCTATGAACGCCGAATTACCGACACTTTCGATCAGATTCGCCAGTATCGGGATAAGCTGGACGACGCTCAGGTCCGTCTTGAAGCAATTCGTAATCGTGCTTGCTGCACGGATGAAGACGAGGCTGCCATTGTAAATTATCTGAAGGCGAATAAAGTTCTGAGCTTTCTCCGAAAGAGCGATGACAACCTGTATGTTGGGTACACTGGCTTTTTGAACGACTGCGATGAAGGCGCTTTCCGGCACAGTGTTGAGAACAAACGGGATGCACGAAATTACATCTATCAGAAGAGTCCGTACTCTTTTAAGGAAACGAAGGAATTTTTCTGTTCTATCTGGAAAGAGCATCGTTTCAAGGTTCGCACATACTGTGAATGGCGTGTGAATTCTGATGATCGTGTCCGTGCTGTTACTCAGTGCGATATGGAAGATCATCCGGAAATGATGGAGAATCGCATTCGTCAGCCGCACATTGATCGCCACGCTTGTTACGGTGGTTATGAGGCGACTTTTGAGTCCTTGTCTCAGAACCATGATTTTATCGGCACGCTTACCACGATTATTTGCTCCAGCTCTTATCTGAATTGGGGTGATTCTACGGTGGTCTCCGAGCTGATGCATGATTTGTTCAATGAACGGACCATCTCTACCAAGAAATATCTTGAAGACGATGCCGGCAATCTTTACACGGTCGCAGAGGTGTTCGAGATTCTGAAGAAGGAAAAGGAAGCAGCGGCTGCTTGAGAGGAGAAGTGTAAACAATGAAGCCGATTAAGATTTCACAGGAATACGCAAAGGATGCAGCTCAGAAGCTCTATGAACAGTTGATGGCTATGAGCTATATCCGAAGTGATAAGTTTACATACAGTGCAGAATTCCCTACAGTCAAGCAGAAGGGCGCAGTTACGGTAAACTTCACTTATGAAGCATATCATCAGATGTTCGCTCTGATTAACCACTTCTCGTCTGAAGTTGCGTGGTGCGGCACGGTGAATCGAATCGATGAGACCCACTTCCAGATCACCAAGATCCTTCTTTATCCTCAGACTGTCACGGGAGCGACTGTAAATACCGACTGGGGCGAATACTCCATGTGGTATGCAAGACTGCCTGACGAGGATTTTAACAATCTTCATTTCCAGGGCCATTCTCATGTCAATATGGGAGTCACTCCGAGCGGTACCGATATGGAAGACCAGTGGCGTTTCATCGACACCATGCCGAAGGACAGTTACGAGATCTTTATGATTTGGAACAAGCGACGTGAGTACAATGTTCGGGTCATTGATTTGAAGGCGAACGTTATTTATGAAGGAGAGGATGTGAACATCACCATCGGTGATTTTGATTCTTCTCGATTTCTCGAAAACGCAGACCAGATCGTCAAGAATAAAGTCGTCGCAACACCTGTATATGGCGCGGCAGGGAATTGGACCGGAAATACCACTTACGGCGCAAACGCAGTCGGAGGCAATGGCGGATATTCTGCAGGAAGCGCGGGTGCAAGTAAAGTATATGGCTCCGCCGTCACGTACCCCAAAGCCCCGTTGGCCGCATCCAAAAAGGAAGAGCCGAAGAAGACGGTAACTGGTAGTGCCGCTCCGAAGGTGCCGGCAAAAAGCAATCTCGCCAAGTATTACGAAGAGCACCCTGAAGAGTTGGAAGCGGTCGGTAATTCGAGTTGCTGGCCGTATTATAACGACGTTGATGTGTTTCAGAATTAAAAAGGAAGGGTAAATAAATGAATCTGAGCAAGATTGAGATGGTGTTTAATCCTAAGGACGTTCGCGGTCAGGTGCATATCATTGGCTGCGGATCTGTTGGTTCGACTGTAGCTGAGCTACTGGCTCGATATGGTCTCACTAATTTTACGCTTTGGGATATGGACATCGTTGAGTCGAAGAACATTGTGAATCAGATGTTTTTCCAGCAGGATATTGGCCATTCGAAGGTTGAAGCTGTTGCAAATCTCATCTGCATGATTAATCCTGATGCGAAGGATGATATCATCATTAAACCCAATGGTTGGCATGGCGAACAGGTTCAGGGATATGTTTTCCTGGCTGTTGACAACATCGAAATTCGAAAAGATTTCATGGAGAAGAACAAATACAATCCCAATATTAAGGGCGTGTTTGATATCCGAACCGGTCTTTATGACGCTCAGTGTTGGGCGGCTGATTGGATGGATGAATCCATGAAAGAAAATCTCAAAAACTCTATGGATTTCACTCACGAAGAAGCCACGGCAAGTACGCCCGTTTCTGCATGTGGCGTTGTTCAGGGACTTGCTCCGACGGTTCGTGAAATCTGCTGTCAGGCCGTTACGAACTTCATCGGATTTGCTACGGGGAAGAATAAGGTCAACAAGATGATTGTTGTTGATCCTTATCAGCATAGTGTTATCGCAAGTTAAAATTTAAAATAAAATCGTGATGAATTACTGTTAACCACAGTCCAACCGGAGATCCGATTGGTTCGCAAAGGTAGAACATGGGAGCCCTCCCGTGAGTCGTTAGTGGCCGCGGAGGCGACGCTAATGCTCAGCAAGTCTGGCGGGTAATCGTCATCCCCGGCGACACAGATGAGAAATTATGCGATTCATCGTTTAACTTCTTAGTCAAAGATCGGAAGACGCCGTCAAGACCTCTACTACGATCAGACTTGGAATGGGCTGAGACCTATTTAGATCACGATAAGAGGAAGATAATATGTATATTACATACAAAGCAGCTCCTAAAACGAGACAGATCACAATCGATGAGATTCTTGCAGGCATTATTGAGTCTGAGAAATTGAAATATCGAGAAGATGTTACTTCGACTGTGACTGCTTGTAGAGACGAACTTACCCCACGTTTGAGAGCAATGACAGATATTAACCGAATGATTCGAGAACTCGAAGCGTTCAATAAGAAATACGAACAGCTCGAATCTGAACCGGATATGTCTGTTCACTATACTCACTATGAAATTCCCAAAAAAACAGGTGGCATGCGGCCAATTGATGCTCCAGACAAAATCCTTAGTGACGCATTGAACGAACTGCAAACGTTGTTAAAAAGCTTTATGCTTGCAGACTATCATACTGCGGCACATGCTTATGTTCCGCATCGATCTACTTTGACTGCTGTGAAAAAACATCAGGAAGGGCATGTGCGGACTAAAACGAACCCGACAACAGGGAAAAAAGAGCAGGTTATTTATGAAAATAATTGGTCTGTAAAATTCGACTTTCACGGATTCTTTCCGAGCTCTAATCCAGAGTTTGTTATGGGAATGTTGAGTGTAATTTATCCGTTCGCTCTTATCATGCAAGATCCATTCGGCGGCCATGAAGCGTTGAGCGATGCATTAAAGATTGCTTTTCTTCGTAATGGATTACCGCAGGGAAGCCCTTTGAGCCCTTGGCTTACGAATGTCATGATGATTCCATTTGATCATTTGCTAAGTCGAAAAATTCGTCACGGCTTCAAAATGAAAGATGGCATCGCTCGTGATTTTACTTATACAAGATACGCAGATGACATCACGATTAGTTGTTATTTGAGTTTTGACTATATGGAGATGCAGGATGTAATCAAAAATATTCTGGCGTACATCCATGCTCCGTTCACTCTGAACGAAGAAAAAACTCATTACGGCAATCGTCATTCGAGTAAAAACTGGGTGCTCGGCTTGATGTGGAATCAGGACAATGAGATTACCGTTGGTTGGCGCAACATCAAGACATTCAAGATTATGATGTCCAACTATATCCGCTGTAAAAAGGAAAATGCTACTTGGACAATTGAAGACGTTCAGGAGCTTAATGGTCTTATCAGCTATTACAAAATGGTAGAAAAAGACAAAATTGAAGCGTTGATTTCAAAAGCCAATAACAAATACCATGTTGATGTGATGGCTATGATTAAAGACGATCTTCGTCCAAAAGATGCCGCATAACAAAGGAGGATTTATGATTGAAATTATGTGTCGTGACGGTTCTGTGCCACCTGAGTTGCTTGAAAATGTCGCTGATTATGTGAGAGTGGTGGTAAGTGATGATGTTGAAGTCCTCGATGAAGACGAACATCGTGCTATGGTATTTTGGGCTCCTTCAGATGTCGCGGATGCTATTAAGGATATGGAATCTACGGGGTTTGAAGCTGAGGATCTTGCACTTTGTGGGGATCTTTTAAAGGATGCAGAACCTGAAATCCATCGAGCAATGCTTGAGGCTGGCCGAGATGCGCTGAATCAGTACCTGCTGGAACTGGATGATGCTCTCGATGAAGAGTCAGAAGAAATAGATGATTCGGATTCTATTGTTGAAAAGTAAAACTATTTAATCTCTCTTGAATACTAAATGAAATTTAGGCAGCTGGAGATTCCAACTGTTGAGACAATGGTAAAGCACGTCGATCCCCTCGCTCGCCATCATATAAGCGCGCTTCGGGGATCTTCCCCTTGCATCGGCATCCAGCCAGGTCCGACCTGCGGATCGCATGCGACCCAGCGAAGCTGGAGTCGCCCTCGATCCTTCGGCGGACACGCGGATTCAAAACTATCGGATTTAATTTCATCTGCTGCGCCAATCAAATTAAATCCTCCCGTTTTGAACTCCCCTCTGGCCTCCAACCGATTAGAAGAGAGCGTATAAGAAAGGTTATAGTATGAATTACAAATATAAAATTGGACAAAAAGTCAAAATAAAATCTCCTGTCGAAAATCTTCCAATGGTGTCTGGACCGAAAGCCGGAAATTATTGTGGAACTGGTATTCATATGCCGGACTATGAAAAGCAAATCGCAAAGGTCACAAGTTATAAAGACGGCTTTTATGTCATTGATGTGGACGATGGCCGTTATATCTGGTCTGACGGAATGTTCGAAGATATCCAATTGTTTTCGTGTCGAAGTTTGCTGTAAGTGTAACACATATAAGGGGGCCGCAGTATGGCAGAAGCTGCAGTGAAAGAAAAAGATAAGTTGATTTTGTTTCCTAATTCTTCTGAGGAAAGTCATATTACGATGTCCGAAGATGAATTGCAGCAGATGATTCGTGACGTTGTAACGGCTGCTCGGAAAAAACAAAAGAAAAC
>ERZ1034973.77-NODE-77-length-60318-cov-6.239633_pt1 | contig 60318 bp, 57 predicted proteins | sample MGYA00520686_ERZ1034973 | MGnify/ENA primary metagenome ERZ1034973 (study PRJEB33766, sample SAMN09781775) | gut metagenome | biome: gut microbiome | host: Homo sapiens | place: Madagascar | study: EMG produced TPA metagenomics assembly of the PRJNA485056 data set...
GTGTGGGCCATTGGTACCGGCAAGACGGCAACGCCTGAGCAGGCACAGGCTGTGCATGCAGTACTGCGTGCTCAGCTGGCAGCTGCAACAGAGCATGCGGCGCGCGTGCCGTTGCTCTATGGCGGCAGCATGAATGCGGCGAATGCTGCACAGCTGCTGGCGCAGCCTGATATCGATGGCGGTCTGGTGGGTGGCGCTTCGCTGAAGGCGGCAGACTTTTTGCAGATCATTGCGGCGGCCAACTGATGGCTGTTGCCTGAGTTTTAACGAAGGAGTAGGAATGAGCGCGTTTGCGACATTGATTTTGGCGGTGCAGATCCTGTCGGCACTGGCCATGATTGGTCTGATCTTGATGCAGCACGGTAAAGGTGCGGACATGGGCGCTGCGTTTGGCAGTGGCGCTTCGGGCAGCCTGTTTGGCGCCAGTGGCAGTGCCAACTTTTTGTCCCGCAGTACAGCGGTTTTGGCAACGGTATTTCTGGTGTCGACACTGGCGCTGGCATATCTGGGTAATCAGCGTCCAGCCAGCACGGGTAGTGTGCTCGAAAGCGTGCCAGTGACTGTGCCTGCAGCACCTGCTGCTGAGCCAGCGGTGGTGGATGACTCTGTGCCTGCAGCGCCTGTCAAGGGTGCGGATGCGATTCCCTCGAAATAATTGAATCAAACGCCTGAAAATTACTTTTGTACGGTGATTTTCAGGCTAGAATTCAGGGATTGCTCGGAGAGCTATAGCCCAGTTAGAGGGGGCGCCTCATGCGATCTGAGCATTTTGAGACTTCAAGCCGTCGTGGTGGAATTGGTAGACACGCTATCTTGAGGGGGTAGTGGCGAAAGCTGTGCGAGTTCGAGTCTCGCCGACGGCACCATCATAAATACAGCCTGCCCATGATCAGGCAGTGGTCGGGGCAAGGTCAACAAGCGGAAGACGCGACCTCACATGAACCTCGAGCAATATCTCCCGGTCCTGCTTTTCATCTTGGTGGGCATCGCTGTGGGAGTAGTTCCTCTCGTACTTGGCTATATCTTGGGTCCCAATCGCCCAGACGCTGCCAAGAATTCCCCTTACGAATGTGGCTTTGAAGCTTTCGAAGACGCTCGAATGAAGTTCGACGTTCGCTTCTATCTGATCGCCATTCTCTTCATCCTGTTTGACTTGGAAATCGCTTTCCTGCTGCCTTGGGCCGTTGCGCTGCAAGACGTAGGCATGACCGGTTTCGTCGCTGTTCTCATCTTTCTGACCGTCCTTGTCGTTGGCTTTGTCTACGAATGGAAAAAGGGCGCTCTGAACTGGGAATAAGTACACGCACTCCTCAAAAAAGGACACACGATGATTGAAGGCGTGATGAAGGAAGGCTTCGTCACTACGAGCTATGACGCCGTAGTGAACTGGGCCAAGACCGGCTCTATCTGGCCAATGACATTCGGTTTGGCGTGCTGCGCTGTGGAGATGATGCACGCTGCTGCTGCTCGCTATGACTTGGCGCGTTTCGGAGCGGAAGTGTTTCGTCCCTCGCCCCGTCAGTCCGACCTGATGATTGTGGCGGGTACGCTGTGCAACAAGATGGCGCCCGCTTTGCGCAAGGTGTATGACCAGATGTCAGAGCCTCGCTGGGTGCTCTCGATGGGCTCGTGCGCCAATGGTGGTGGCTACTACCACTACAGCTACTCGGTCGTGCGCGGCTGCGACCGTATTGTTCCAGTGGATGTTTATGTGCCGGGCTGCCCGCCCACAGCCGAAGCGCTGATCTACGGCATCATCCAGCTGCAGCAAAAAATTCGCCGCACGAACACCATCGCCCGCGTTTAAGGAGCCGAGAGGATGTCCGCTTTTGCTATTCAGCCCGAAGCACTTCGGGATCTGGTGGCTGCTGCATTGGGCGACCAAGTCCGCAGCGTTACCATTAAGCTCGGGGAAGTAACTGTCGAAGTTGCTTCCTCAAATTACCTTGAAGTCATGCGCAAGCTGCGCGACACACCAGGCTGTCAGTTTGAACAACTGATTGATCTGTGTGGCGTGGACTATTCGACTTACAAAGACATGGGAACCGAGGGTTCTCGCTTTGCAGTTGTGGTACACCTGCTGTCCGTCAGCTTGAATCAGCGTATCCGCGTGCGCACTTACTGCGCTGATGATGACTTCCCCATGGTTCCATCCGTGATGAACTTGTGGAGCAGCGCCAACTGGTTTGAGCGAGAAGCGTTTGACCTGTTTGGCATCGTGTTCGAAGGGCATACGGACCTGCGCCGCATCCTGACCGATTACGGCTTTATCGGTCATCCTTTCCGCAAGGACTTCCCGCTGTCTGGTCACGTCGAAATGGCGTACGACACTGAACAGCGTCGCGTGGTCTATCAACCTGTCACGATTGAGCCGCGCGAAAACACGCCACGCATCATCCGTGAAGAGAACTACGGAGGCCTGCACTGACAGGCACTTGAGCCTGCTGGTTGACGATCATGGCTGAAATCAAGAACTACTCTATCAACTTTGGTCCTCAGCACCCGGCAGCGCACGGTGTGCTGCGTCTGGTGCTGGAACTGGACGGTGAAGTGGTGCAGCGCGCGGACCCCCACGTGGGACTGCTGCACCGTGCTACAGAAAAGCTTGCTGAGCACAAGACCTATATCCAGTCGCTGCCCTATATGGACCGCCTGGACTATGTGTCCATGATGTGCAATGAGCACGCTTACTGTCTGGCGATCGAAAAGCTGCTGGGCATTGAGGTGCCCAAGCGTGCGCAGTACATCCGTGTGATGTACAGCGAAATCACACGCCTGCTCAATCACCTGATGTGGCTGGGCTCCAACGGCATGGACTGTGGCGCATCGACCGTGCTGATGTACACCTTCCGTGAGCGTGAAGACCTGTTTGACATGTACGAAGCCGTTTCTGGCGCGCGCATGCACGCAGCTTACTTCCGTCCCGGTGGCGTCTATCGTGATCTGCCTGACACCATGCCCCAGTTCAAGGCCAGCAAGGTGCGCAATGCCAAGGGTATTGAAAAGCTCAATGCCAACCGTCAGGGCTCGCTGCTGGACTTCATCGAAGACTTCACCAACCGCTTCCCCAAGTGTGTGGACGAGTATGAACATCTGCTGACGGACAACCGTATCTGGAAGCAGCGTATGGTGGGTATTGGCGTGGTGACGCCTGAGCGTGCACTGAACATGGGTTTTACCGGCCCCATGCTGCGTGGCTCTGGCATCGCGTGGGACTTGCGCAAGAAGCAGCCCTATGAAGTCTACGACGAGCTGGATTTCGACATCCCCGTAGGCAAGACGGGCGACTGCTATGACCGCTACCTGGTGCGTGTGGCTGAAATGCGCCAGTCCAATGAACTCATCAAGCAGTGCGTGAAATGGTTGCGTGCCAACCCCGGCCCCGTCATCACGGAAAACCACAAGGTGGCGCCACCTTCCCGCGAGGACATGAAGTCCAACATGGAGTCGCTGATCCACCACTTCAAGCTGTTTACCGAAGGCTTCCGTGTACCGGAAGGCGAGGCTTATGCAGCGGTGGAGCACCCCAAGGGCGAGTTTGGTATCTACATGGTGAGTGATGGCGCCAACAAGCCATATCGCCTGAAGATTCGTGCACCAGGTTTTGCGCACTTGGCAATGATGGACGAAGTGGTCAGCGGCCACATGTTGTCCGACGTGGTGGCAGTGATCGGCACCATGGATATCGTGTTCGGAGAGATTGACCGATGATTACTGAAGCGACCAAAGCGCGTTTTGCGCGCGAAGTGGCCAAGTACCCGGAAGACCAGAAGCAATCTGCAGTGATGGCATGTCTGTCCATCGTGCAGCAGGAGCTGGGCTGGGTAAGTCCTGAGAGCGAGGCAGTCATCGCTGAAGTGCTGGGCATGCCTGAGATTGCTGTCCACGAAGTCACGACGTTCTACAACATGTACAACCAGAAGCCCGTGGGCAAGTACAAGTTGAACGTCTGCACCAACCTGCCTTGCAAGCTGCGCAATGGCTACGACGCACTGCACCATCTGGAAGCAAAGCTGGGCATCAAGATGGGGGAAACCACGCCTGATGGACTGTTTACACTGCAGCAGTCTGAGTGCCTGGGTGCTTGTGCGGATGCCCCAGTGATGCTGGTGAACGATCGCTGCATGTGCAGCTTCATGAGCAACGAAAAGCTGGACGCGCTCGTCGATGGCCTCAAGGCTGCGGAGGGTAAGGCATGAGCACGATTTTGAACAATCCTGCTGCCAATGCTGTGCTGGCTAAGTTCGTTGCTTCGGGCAACGAGACCTGCTTTCACGGTCGCCACATCAACCCTCAGATCTACGAAGGTCTGGATGGCAGCAACTGGTCCATTAAGGACTACGAAGCGCGTGGTGGTTATCAGGCGCTGAAGAAGCTGCTGGGCAAGGACGGCGGCAATGGCATGACGCAGGATGAAGTCATTGCCACCGTGAAGGAATCTGGCCTGCGTGGCCGTGGTGGTGCGGGCTTCCCCACTGGCCTGAAGTGGAGCTTCATGCCACGTCAGTTCCCCGGTCAGAAGTATCTGGTTTGCAACTCTGACGAGGGTGAACCAGGCACTTGCAAGGACCGTGAGATCCTGATGCACAACCCCCACATCGTGATCGAAGGCATGATCATTGCCGCGTACGCGATGGGTATCTCCGTGGGCTATAACTACATCCACGGCGAAATCTTCCAGGCCTACGAACGCTTTGAAGCTGCGCTGGAAGAGGCGCGTGCCGCAGGTTATCTGGGCAACAACATTCTGGGCTCTGACTTCAGCTTCCAGCTGCATGCCCACCATGGTTTTGGCGCCTACATCTGCGGTGAAGAAACCGCATTGCTGGAATCGCTGGAAGGCAAGAAGGGACAGCCCCGCTTCAAGCCGCCATTCCCCGCCAGCTTTGGTCTGTATGGCAAGCCCACGACCATCAACAACACCGAGACTTTCGCGGCAGTGCCATGGATCATCCGCAACGGTGGTCAGGCCTATCTGGAGTGCGGCAAGCCCAACAACGGCGGCACCAAGATTTTCTCTGTCAGCGGTGATGTGAACCTGCCCGGTAACTATGAAGTGCCACTGGGTACGCCTTTCAGCAAGCTGCTGGAGCTGGCTGGTGGTGTACGCACGGGTCGCAAGCTCAAGGCTGTGATTCCTGGTGGTTCGTCTTCCCCAGTGCTGCCTGCCGACATCATCATGGAATGCACGATGGACTATGACTCCATCTCCAAGGCAGGTTCCATGCTGGGTTCTGGCGCTGTGATTGTGATGGACGACTCGCGTGACATGGTGGAAAGCCTGCTGCGCCTGTCCTACTTCTATTCGCACGAGTCCTGTGGCCAGTGCACGCCATGCCGTGAAGGTACAGGCTGGTTGTGGCGTGTGGTCAAGCGCATCCACGAAGGTGAGGGCCGTCCGGAAGATATCGAGTTGCTGGACTCCGTGTCCGTCAACATCATGGGGCGCACCATTTGTGCGCTGGGCGATGCAGCGGCCATGCCGGTGCGCGCCATGATCAAGCATTTCCGCCACGAATTTGAAGCCAAGATTGCCGCGGCTGCCAAGTCTGGCTCCACTGCTGCCTGATCGCGAGAGGCGAGAGACATATGGTTGAAATTGAACTAGACGGCAAGAAGGTGGAGGTCGCTCCCGGCAGCATGGTCATGCATGCTGCTGAGAAGGCTGGCACCTACATTCCGCACTTTTGCTACCACAAGAAGCTGTCCATTGCTGCCAACTGCCGCATGTGCCTGGTTGATGTGGAAAAGGCGCCCAAGCCTTTGCCTGCATGCGCCACGCCTGTGACGCAAGGCATGATCGTTCGTACCAAGAGCGAGAAAGCCATCAAGGCGCAGCAATCGGTGATGGAGTTCCTGCTGATTAACCACCCCCTGGATTGCCCCATCTGCGATCAGGGCGGTGAGTGCCAGCTGCAAGACCTGGCCGTCGGTTACGGCGGTACAGGTTCGCGCTACGAAGAAGAAAAGCGTGTGGTGCCCCACAAGGATGTCGGTCCGCTGATCTCCATGGAAGAGATGAGCCGCTGCATCCATTGCACCCGCTGCGTGCGCTTCGGCCAGGAAATCGCTGGCGTCATGGAGCTGGGCATGGTAAACCGTGGTGAGCACTCTGAGATCACTACTGTGGCTGGCGATACCGTGGATTCGGAACTGTCCGGCAACATGATTGACCTGTGCCCCGTGGGGGCACTGACCAGCAAGCCTTTCCGTTACAGCGCCCGTACCTGGGAGCTGTCGCGTCGCAAGTCGGTATCACCCCATGACTCCACAGGTGCCAACCTGATCGTGCAGGTGAAGAACCACAAGGTGATGCGTGTCGTTCCTTTCGAGAACGAAGCTGTCAATGAATGCTGGATTGCCGACCGTGACCGTTTCTCTTATGAAGCGCTCAACGGCGAAGACCGTCTGACACAGCCCATGATCAAGCAGGGTGGCGAGTGGAAGGCTGTGGATTGGCAGACAGCGCTCGAATATGTAGCCAATGGTCTGAAACAGATCAAGGACCAGCACGGTGCTCAAAGCATTGGTGCGCTGGTCAGCCCGCACAGCACGCTGGAGGAGTTGTTCCTGACCGGCCAGCTGCTGCGTGGTATTGGCAGTGACAACATCGACTGGCGTCTGCGCCATGCTCAGTTCAATGCAGCCGAAGGCGTGCGCTGGCTAGGCACTTCGATCGCTGCACTGTCGGATCTGCAAGCGGCGCTGGTGGTAGGCTCTAACCTGCGCAAGGACCATCCGCTGTTCGCACAGCGCATTCGCCAGGCCACCAAGAAGGGTTGCCAGGTGTTTGCACTAAATGCCAAGGTCTATGACTGGGCCATGCCTGTGACAGCCTCGGTGGTTGCTGCACAGGACTGGGCGCAGGCACTGGCCGATGTGGCTGCTGCTGTGGCACAGGCCAAGGGCGTGCAGGCACCCGTGGCGGGTCAGGCCAATGTTGAAGCTGATGCGATTGCACAGGCGCTGATCGCTGGTGAGCGCAAGGCGATCTTGCTGGGCAATGCAGCCGCTCACCACGCCCATGCAGCTGAGCTGCTGGCACTGGCTAACTGGATTGGCGAGCAGACAGGCGCTACCGTGGGTTATCTGACGGAAGCTGCCAACACGGTGGGTGCACAGTGGGTCAAGGCGCAGCCTCAGGCCAATGGCTTGCATGCGGCGCAGATGATTGCAGGGGGTCTGAAGGCCACCATCTTGCTGAACAATGAACCAGCGCTGGATAGCGCTGCGGGTCAGCAGGCACTGCAGGGGCTGAACAAGTCCGAAATGGTGGTGACGCTCAGCCCATTCAAGACCAATCTGGACATCAGCGACGTGCTGCTGCCCATTGCTCCTTTCACGGAAACCTCTGGCAGCTTTGTGAATGCCGAAGGTCGCGTGCAGAGCTTTCACGCTGTGGTTAAGCCTCTGGGCGAAACCCGTCCTGCATGGAAGGTGCTACGTGTGCTGGCCAACCTGCTGGGTGTCCAGGGTGTGGACTATGAATCGTCGCAGGACGTGCTGCGTACCGCCATCGGTGCAGACACTACACAAGTGCCCGCACAGGTTCTGAGCAATGCCACAAAAACCGTCATTCAGGTGCCAGCAGGCCCAGTGGCTGAGCCCGTGGTTGCAAGCATCTATCAACTGGACAGCATTGTCCGTCGTGCGCCATCGCTGCAACTGACAGCGGATGCACGCCAGGCACAAGTGGGAGGTGCCGCATGATTGACGAACTCAAGATTGCAGGCGCCGGCCTGGTGGATGCCACCTGGTGGACTGACGCAGCCTGGCCAGTTATCTGGATTTTGCTCGGCATTGTGGCGGTCGTTGTTCCGCTGATGCTGGCCATTGCCTATCTGACACTGTGGGAGCGCAAGTTCCTGGGCTGGATGCAGGTGCGTCCCGGCCCTAACCGTGTGGGTCCCTGGGGTCTGCTGCAGCCTATCGCTGACGGCTTGAAGCTGCTGACCAAAGAGCTGATCATGCCCACCGTGGCCTCCAAGGGCCTGTTCTATGTAGGCCCTGTGATGTCCATCATGCCTGCGCTGGCTGCCTGGGCAGTGATTCCCTTTGGCCCAGACGTCGCGCTGGCCAATGTGAATGCAGGCCTGCTGCTGGTGATGGCCATTACCTCCATCGAGGTGTATGGTGTGATCATTGCGGGCTGGGCATCGAACTCCAAGTACGCCTTTCTGGGTGCGCTGCGTGCTTCGGCACAGATGGTGAGCTATGAAATCGCCATGGGCTTCTGTTTCCTGATCGTGATCATGGTGACAGGCAGCATGAACCTGTCGCAGATCGTGATGAGCCAAGGGCAGGGTACTTTTGCCGACATGGGCCTGAGCTTCCTGTCCTGGAACTGGCTGCCCCTGCTGCCAATCTTCTTCGTCTACATGATTTCCGGTGTGGCTGAAACCAACCGTCACCCCTTTGACGTGGTGGAAGGCGAGTCTGAAATTGTGGCTGGTCACATGGTCGAGTACTCGGGCATGGGCTTTGCGATCTTCTTCCTGGCGGAATATGCCTGCATGTGGCTGGTCTCCATCCTGACGGTGATCATGTTCCTGGGCGGCTGGCTGCCTCCTGTAGAAGCGTTGTCCTTCATCCCCGGCTGGATCTGGCTGGCGCTGAAGACGGCAATTGTGGTGAGTCTGTTTATCTGGATCCGCGCCACATTCCCTCGCTTCCGTTATGACCAGATCATGCGTCTGGGCTGGAAGATCTTTATCCCTGTCACGCTGGTGTGGCTGGTCATCGTGGGTGCATGGCTGCACTCGCCTTGGAATATTTGGAATTAAGCGGGGACACCAATGGCTGCTGTTGCTGCTACACCTTTCTCCATCAAGGATTTCTTCAAGAGCTTCATGCTCTGGGAACTGTTCAAGGGCATGGCTCTGACGGGCCGCAAGGCTTTGTCACCCCGTGTGACCATCCAGTTCCCTGAAGAGAAGACACCTCTGTCGCCACGCTTCCGTGGCCTGCACGCACTGCGTCGTTATGAAAACGGTGAAGAGCGCTGCATTGCCTGCAAGCTGTGCGAAGCCGTGTGCCCTGCCATGGCGATCACGATTGAGTCTGCGGTTCGTGACGACGGTTCGCGTCGCACCACGCGTTACGACATCGACCTGACCAAGTGCATCTTCTGCGGTTTCTGCGAAGAGAGCTGCCCGGTCGACTCGATCGTGGAAACGCAGATCTTTGAATACCACGGCGAAAAACGTGGCGACCTGTACTTCACCAAGGACATGTTGCTGGCTGTGGGTGACCGTTATGAAGCCGACATCGCTGCTTCCAAGGCAGCCGATGCCAAGTACCGCTAAAGCGGCTCCTGATCCAGAAAGATTCGAATCATGGACGCCAAAACTGGTTTCTTCTATCTCTTCTCGGCGGTGATGCTGTTTGCTGCCTTCCGAGTCATCACGGCGCGCAATCCTGTGCATGCCGTGCTGAATCTGATTCTTGCGTTCTCGCAGGCGGCAGGCATCTGGTTGTTGCTCAAGGCTGAATTCCTGGGCATTGCCCTGGTAGTGGTCTATCTGGGCGCGGTGATGGTGCTGTTTATGTTCGTGGTGATGATGCTGGACATCCGCATCGACCGCGTGCGTCAGGGCTTCTGGAAGCATTTCCCTGTGGCCGCCTTCATCGGCGCACTGGTTGCGCTGGAAATGGCACTGGTGCTGATGGCTGGCTTTGGCACCGTGGACGAGGCCAAGCCTGTTGCAGCACTGCTCAACAGCCAGGGTGATGTTCTGCCTTACTCCAACACACAGGCTCTGGGTCGTCTGCTGTACACCGAGTACCTGTACCCCGTCGAAATCGCAGCAGTCCTGCTGCTGGTTGCGATGATCACAGCCATTGCGCTGACGCTGCGCAAGCGCAACGACATCAATAAAGCCATCAACGCAGCCGTTCAGGTACGTGTGCGTGCAGAGGATCGTCTGACCATCGTGAAGATGGAAGCGACCAAGCCCGCGCCAGTTGCTGAGTCTGCGCCAGAGGCCGTGGAGGAGAAAAAATGACGCTCACACTTGGGCATTTTCTGACGCTGGGAGCGATGTTGTTCGCCATCTCGGTGATCGGGATCTTTCTGAACCGGAAGAACCTGATCGTCCTGCTGATGTGTATCGAACTCATGCTGCTGGCAGTCAACACCAACTTTGTGGCCTTCTCGCACTATCTGGGCGATATGCATGGCCAAGTGTTTGTGTTCTTCATCCTGACGGTTGCGGCTGCGGAATCGGCGATTGGCCTGGCCATCCTGGTGCTGCTGTTCCGTAACAAGTCCAGTATCAATGCGGAAGATCTCGACACCCTCAAGGGTTGAGTGGCCGGTATTAGCAAGGTTTTGAAGAATGAGTCAAACACTTTCTGCATCCATGCTCTTGGCAGTACCGCTGGCCCCGCTGGCGGGCTCTGTACTGGCAGGCATATTCGGTACCGCCTTTGGCGGTAACAAGTTCGGTCGTGGCGTCAGCCACTCGCTCACCATTTTGGGTGTGCTGCTTTCCTTCATCCTCTCGGCTCTGGTGTTCAAGGCTGTGGTGTTTGAAGGTGCCAGCTTCAACGCCACCATCTATGAGTGGATGACCGTGGGCGATCTGAAGATGGAAGTCGGTTTCATGATCGACTCCCTCACAGCCATGATGATGTGTGTGGTGACCTTTGTGTCGCTGATGGTGCACATCTACACCATGGGCTACATGGCTGAGGATGACGGCTACAACCGTTTCTTCTCCTACATCTCGCTCTTCACCTTCTCCATGCTGATGCTGGTGATGAGCAATAACCTGCTGCAGCTGTTCTTCGGCTGGGAAGCAGTGGGTCTGGTGTCCTACCTGCTGATCGGCTTCTACTACAAGAAGCCTACGGCGATTTTTGCCAACATGAAGGCCTTCTTGGTCAACCGTGTGGGTGACTTTGGCTTCATTCTGGGTATTGGCCTGATCGCGGCATACACCGGCAGCCTGAACTACAACGAGATCTTCGCCAAGCTGCCTGAGTTCTCGCTGCTGGCCATGCCTGGTACCGAGTGGTCGCTGGTGACCGTGACGGCGATCTGCCTGTTCATCGGTGCCATGGGCAAGTCGGCGCAGTTCCCGCTGCATGCCTGGCTGCCAGACTCCATGGAAGGTCCTACCCCCATTTCGGCGCTGATTCACGCTGCGACCATGGTGACGGCTGGTATCTTCATGGTCTCGCGCATGTCGCCGCTGTATGAGCTGTCGGATGTGGCACTGAACTTCATCCTGGTGATCGGTGCCATCACAGCCCTGTTCATGGGTATCCTGGGCATCATCCAGAACGACATCAAGCGCGTGATTGCGTACTCCACGCTGTCTCAGCTGGGCTACATGACTGTGGCGCTGGGCGCTTCTGCTTACTCCGTGGCTGTGTTCCACCTGATGACCCACGCCTTCTTCAAGGCACTGCTGTTCCTCGGGGCTGGTTCCGTGATCATGGGCATGCACCACAACCAGGACATCCGCTGGATGGGTGGCGTGCGCAAGTACATGCCTATCACCTGGATCACCTTCCTGCTGGGTAATCTGGCACTGATCGGTACACCGTTCTTCTCTGGCTTCTACTCCAAGGACGCCATCATTGAAGCGGTGCATGCCTCCAACCTGCCTGCCTCCGGCTTTGCAACCTTTGCCGTGCTGACTGGCGTGTTCATCACCGCGTTCTACTCCTTCCGTCTGTACTGGCTGGTATTCCACGGCAAGGAGCGCTATGACCAGAACCCCGATGCGCACCACGACGACCATCACGCGCACGATGACCACGGCCATGGCCATGATGCCAAGCCCCATGAGTCTCCATGGGTGGTGACAGGTCCTCTGCTGCTGCTGGCGATCCCTTCGGTGGTGATCGGTGCGATGGCGCTGATGCCCATGCTGTTCGGTGACTTCTTCAAGGGCGTGATCTACGTCGATGCGGCCAAGCACCCTGCAATGGCCTACCTGGCAGAAAACATCCACGGCTGGCTGGCCATGGCTCTGCACGGCTTCCAGACAGCTCCTTTCTGGCTGGCTCTGGCTGGTGTGGCTGTGTCCTATGTGTGCTACATGGTCAAGCCTGAGATTCCTGCCGCCGTCATGGCCGTGAGCAAGAAGATTGGTCTGTACCAGGTGCTGGAAGGCAAGTACGGTGTGGACTGGGTCTACGAAAACGTGTTTGCACGCGGTGCGCGCTGCTTCGGTACGGTGTTCTGGAAGGTTGGCGACCAGGCACTGATTGACGGCGCTGTCGTGAATGGTTCGTGGAAGCTGGTGGGCAAGATTGCTTCGGTGATCCGCTGGCTCCAGTCTGGTTACATCTACCACTACGCGTTGGTCATGATTCTGGGCATCTTTGCGCTCATGACCTACTTCGTGTGGCTCAACAAGTAAGGAAGAACAAAAATGGGTTTGTTGAGTCTTGCCATTTGGACGCCAATTGTCTTTGGTGTTCTGTTGCTGGCCTTCGGCAAAGATTCCTGCGCACGTGGTGTGCGCTGGGTCGCGCTGATCGGCTCCATCCTGGGCTTGCTGGTCACGATCCCGCTGTACACGGGCTTTGATACCTCTTCGGCGAACATGCAGTTCGTCGAAAAGATGCTGTGGATTGAACGCTTCAATATCCACTACCACCTGGGTCTCGATGGTCTGTCGTTCTGGTTCGTGCCTCTGACTGCCTTTATCACCGTCATCGTGGTGCTGACCTCCTGGGAAAGCATCACAGAGCGTGTGAACCAGTACATGGGCGCCTTCCTGATCCTGTCGGGTCTGATGATTGGCGTGTTCGCAGCACTGGACGGCCTGCTGTTCTACGTGTTCTTCGAAGCCACGCTGATCCCCATGTACCTCATCATTGGTATCTGGGGGGGGCCCAACCGTATCTACGCCGCGTTCAAGTTCTTCCTGTACACCTTGATGGGCTCGCTGCTCACACTGGTGGCCGTGATCTACCTGTACAACGTGTCGGGCGGCAGCTTTGACATCCAGACCTGGCACAAGCTGCCTCTGGGTATGCTGCCTCAGACGCTGGTGTTCTTTGCCTTCTTCGCTGCCTTTGCGGTGAAGGTGCCCATGTTCCCCGTACACACCTGGCTGCCAGACGTGCACGTGGAAGCGCCTACAGGTGGTTCTGCCGTGCTGGCAGCCATCATGCTCAAGCTCGGTGCCTACGGTTTCCTGCGTTTCTCGCTGCCCATCGCTCCTGACGCATCGCGTGAATGGGCGGGCCTGATCATTGCGCTGTCCCTGATTGCCGTGATCTACGTGGGTATGGTGGCGCTGGTGCAAAAGGACATGAAGAAGCTGGTGGCTTATTCGTCCGTGGCACACATGGGCTTTGTGACGCTGGGCTTCTTCATCTTCAACGAGATTGGCGTGGCCGGTGGCATCGTGCAGATGATTGCCCACGGCTTTGTGTCGGCTGCCATGTTCCTGTGTATCGGCGTGCTGTACGACCGTGTGCACTCGCGTGAAATCGCTTCCTACGGCGGTGTGGTCAACACCATGCCCAAGTTCGCTGCCTTTGCGCTGCTGTTTGCCATGGCCAACTGCGGTCTGCCAGCTACGGCCGGCTTCGTTGGCGAGTGGATGGTGATTCTGGGGGCTGTGCAGTATGACTTCTGGGTTGGTCTGATGGCAGCGACTGCGCTGATCTTCGGCGCTGCCTACACCCTGTGGATGTACAAGCGTGTGTACCTGGGTCCTGTGACCAACGACAACGTCAAGAATCTGCAGGACATCGGCTGCCGCGAGTTCCTGATCCTCGCGATCCTGGCTGTGGCCGTGCTGTACATGGGCTTGTATCCAAAGCCTTTCACTGATGTCATGGACCCCTCGGTGGCTGAGCTGCTCAAGCATGTCGCCCAATCCAAGCTTCCTTGACCAGACTGAACTGAGAGATTGAGATGATTGACAACATCAGCTGGCTTTCGATCTACCCCGAGATCGTGCTCTTCATCATGGGGTGCGTGATCACCTTGGTGGATCTGGGCGTAAAAAGCGCTCGCCGCACTGGCACCTACGCGCTGACCATGTTGACGCTGCTCGTAGTCGCCATCATGCAGGCCAACTACGCTTTGAGCGGCAACACCTTCTACGGCTGGGGCAACATGGTGGTCTCTGACGCCATGGGCAACTGGCTCAAGTGCTTTGCCACCGTCGCCATGATGGTGACCCTGGTCTACGCCCGTCCTTATTCCGCAGACCGCGGCATGCTGCGTGGCGGTGAACTGTTCAGCCTGTCGATTTTTGCGCTGCTGGGCATGTTCATCATGATCAGCGCCAACAACCTGCTGCTGATCTACCTGGGTCTGGAACTACTGACCCTGTCCAGCTACGCACTGGTGGCGCTGCGCCGTGACCACACTCTGGCTACCGAGGCGGCCATGAAGTACTTCGTGCTGGGTTCTCTGGCATCGGGCTTCCTGCTGTATGGCCTGTCCATGGTCTACGGTGCGACGGGTTCGCTGGACATCGGCGAAGTGTTCAAGGCCATCAGCTCCGGTGAACTCAAGCACCAGGTGCTGGTATTCGGTCTGGTCTTTGTGGTGGCAGGTCTGGCCTTCAAGCTGGGCGTGGCTCCCTTCCACATGTGGGTGCCTGATGTGTACCAGGGTGCACCTACAGCCATCACTGCGCTGATTGGTGGCGCTCCCAAGCTGGCTGCATTTGCCATCGTGATCCGCCTGCTGGTGGATGGCATGCTGCCGCTGGCTGTGGACTGGCAGCAGATGCTGACCGTGCTGGCCATTGCTTCGCTGGTGGTGGGTAACGTGGCAGCGATTGCCCAGACCAACCTCAAGCGTATGCTGGCTTACTCCACGATCGCACAGATGGGCTTTGTGCTGCTGGGTCTGCTGTCGGGTGTGATCGGTACGGAAATCGATCCTACCCGTGCAGCCAATGCCTACAGCTCCTCCATGTTCTACGTGGTGACCTATGTGCTGACCACGCTGGCGACCTTCGGCGTGATCATGCTGCTGTCGCGCGAAGGCTTTGAGAGCGAAGAGATTGCCGACCTGGCTGGTCTGAACCAGCGCAGCCCCCTGTACGCAGGCATCATGGCGGTGTGCCTGTTCTCCATGGCCGGTATTCCTCCGCTGGTGGGCTTCTATGCCAAGCTGTCCGTGCTGCAGGCACTGGTGGCTTCGGGTGAGAGCTTCTACATCGGTCTGGCCGTGTTCGCCGTGATCATGTCGCTGATTGGTGCCTTCTACTACCTGCGCGTGATCAAGGTCATGTACTTTGACAAGCCGCTGACTGCTGTGGCCGTGTCCGCTCCTCTGGATGTGCGTGCCGTGCTGACGGTGAACGGTGCACTGGTTTTGATCCTGGGCATTGTTCCTGGTGGTTTGATGTCGCTGTGCGCGGATGCGATTGTCCGAGCGCTGGCATCCTGACCCATAATGTGAAGCGTGACTCAAACTGCTTCCATCTGGCTCGTAATTCTGGCGGCCCTCGTGGCCGCCAATTTGCCTTTTCTGAATGAGCGCTGGCTGATTGCCGGGCCTGTGGCCAAGCCTGTCAAGCCCCTGTGGGGGCGCCTGCTGGAGCTGGTGCTGCTGTATTTCCTGGTAGGTGCTCTGGCTTTGCTGCTGGAGCGCCGTGCCGGGCAGATCTACCCGCAGGGCTGGGAGTTCTATGCCATCACAGCCACGCTGTTCCTGACACTGGCCTTTCCTGGCTTTGTCTGGCGCTACCTCACCAAACGTCGCAGCCGCTAAACTTGCGGCTTCTGTACGCCAAGGCAGAGCACTGACTCTGCCTTTTTCTTTGTTGGTTTCAAGCTTACGGATCTGCTGCTGCCATGAAGGTGTTTGACCTCCATTGCCCCCTGGACCATGTATTTGAAGGCTGGTTTGCTTCGGAAGAGGATTTCCGCAGTCAGCTCGATCGCGGCCTGGTGGAATGCCCCATGTGTGGCAGCAAGGAATTGCGCAAGGGCCTGAGTGCGCCGCGCCTGAACCTTGGGGCGCAGTCTGCCGCAGCTGCGCCAGCTCCTGTGCCCGATGAGGCAGACCGTCGCAAGCTGCATGCCCTGCAGGCAGCATGGCTGGAAGTCTCGCGCAAGATTGCAGCCAAGACCGAAGACGTGGGCGAGCGCTTTGCGGAAGAAGCTTTGCGCATGCATAAGGGCGAGGAGCCCGAGCGTCCCATCCGTGGCCAGGCCACGCCCCAGCAGGCCATGGAACTGCTGGAGGAGGGCGTGCCTGTCATGCCGCTGGCTCTGCCCAAGAGCAGCAAGGAAACGCTGCAGTAGCCCTGGAAACCTCTGCGTTGCATGCCGTTGATGCTGCCGTTGATCGGCTGTTGCAGGACATCCCAAAGCTGCAAATTCTAAAAAAGTGAGCTGCTTGCGCAGATGCTGTAAGGGATTGCGGGCAAATGTTTTCGCAAATCCTTATGAATCAAGCGCTGGCAGCTATTTTTTTGGCAAAAACCTGTAGAGCCAAGCGATTGCGGCTTCACATCCAGCCCGAGATACACCGTAAAAAAAGCCGTCCAAATTGGCTTTGGTTGACTCTTTGAACCTTGTGAATGTGTGCAATCACTCTTTGTTTTTGCATTGATATTTAAGGAAGTTGAAGGCTTTTTTTGTCGCTAGGGTAACTGCCTAAGTTGAAAAGCTTAGGCACAACTCCTAGTGCGTAGTCGGAAAGCTCGCCCATACGATGCGCTGCAACATTTGACACGGTGCATGCCAGCCACAGGGCCAGAAGCCCCGGCCTGCAGCACTGCCAACACGGAGCAGCCTGGCCGCCATGAGCGACGTCATTCTTCAAACCACCCATCTCACCAAAGCGTTCAAAGGCTTTACCGCCGTGAGCGATGTGAATCTTTCGGTGCAGCGCGGCAGCATCCATGCGCTGATTGGCCCCAACGGTGCGGGCAAGACCACGTGCTTCAACCTGCTGACCAAGTTTCTGGAGCCGACTTCGGGCGAGATCCGCTTCAACGGCATCGACATCACCCGCGAAGCACCTGCACAGATTGCGCGTCGCGGTGTGATTCGCTCGTTCCAGATCTCGGCCGTGTTTCCGCACCTGACCTTGCTGGAGAACGTGCGCATTGGTCTGCAGCGCCAGCTGGGTACGGCTTTTCACTTCTGGAAGAGCGAAAAAACGCTGAACCAGCTCAATGACCGGGCCATGCAGCTGCTGGACGAAGTAGGCCTGGCAGACATGGCGGATGAAGTCACCGTCAACCTGCCTTACGGCCGCAAGCGTGCGCTGGAGATTGCCACCACGCTGGCCATGGAGCCTGAGCTCATGCTGCTGGACGAGCCCACGCAGGGCATGGGCCATGAAGACGTAGACCGCGTCACCCAGCTCATCAAGAAAGTCTCGGCGGGTCGCACCATCCTCATGGTGGAGCACAACATGAAGGTGATCTCCACGATCGCCGACCGCATCACCGTGCTGCAGCGCGGCGCCGTGCTGGCCGAGGGCAACTACAGCGAAGTCTCCCGCAACCCCCAGGTGATGGAAGCCTATATGGGCAGCACCGAAGGACAACTGCAAGGAGCGCACTGAACCATGGCCGCGACAGCACACAACAACACCACACCTGCCCTCGAAATCCGCAACCTCGAAGCCTGGTATGGCGAATCCCATGTTCTGCATGGCGTGGACATGGTGGTCTACCCCGGCGAAGTCGTCACCCTGCTGGGGCGCAATGGGGCAGGGCGCACGTCCACCATGCGCGCCGTCATGGGGTTGACCGGCGCGCGCAAGGGCTCGGTCAAGATTAATGGGCATGAAACCATTGGCCTGCCCACGCACAAGATTGCGCACTACGGCGTGGGTTACTGCCCTGAAGAGCGGGGCATTTTTGCCAGCCTCTCGTGCGAAGAAAACCTGCTGCTGCCCCCACAGCTCAAGACCGGCCATGAAGGCATGAGCGTGGAGGAAATCTACGACATGTTCCCCAACCTCGCCGAGCGCCGCCACAGCCAGGGCACGCGCCTGTCCGGTGGTGAGCAGCAGATGCTGGCCGTGGCGCGCATTCTGCGCACGGGGGCACGGCTGCTGCTGCTCGATGAAATTTCCGAAGGCCTGGCCCCCGTGATCGTGCAGGCACTGGCACGCATGATCACCACGCTGCGGGCCAAGGGCTACACCATCGTCATGGTGGAGCAGAACTTCCGCTTTGCCGCACCGCTGGCCGATCGCTTCTACGTCATGGAGCATGGCCGCATCGTCGAGACCTTTGATGCGCCGCAGCTGCAAGCCAAGATGCCCGTGCTCAATGAATTGCTGGGTGTCTGACCCCATCTGCATTGCACCAACACAGAAACATACCTATATCAACAAGGAGACAAACATGCACGCACTGCGTACCCCTTTGACTGCGCTCGCCCTCTCTCTGGCCATGGCTGGCATGGCCCACGCGCAAGCACCAGACAAGGTCAAGATCGGCTTTATCACCGACATGTCCAGCAACTATGCAGACGTAGACGGCAAGAACGGTGCAGTTGCCATTCAGATGGCGATTGACGACTTCGGCGGCAAGGTGCTGGGCAAGCCCATCGAGCTGCTGACGCTGGATCACCAGCACAAGCCCGACATTGCCGCCACCAAGGCGCGCGAGTGGATTGACACACAAGACCTGAGCATGCTGCTGGGCGGCACCAACTCTGGCGTGGCCCTGGCGCTGGCCAAGGTGGCGCAGGAGAAAAAGCGCGTCTACATCAACAATGGCGCAGGCACTTCGGCCCTGACCAATGAGCAGTGCTCACCCTACACCATTCACTACGCCTATGACACGGTGGCGCTGGCCAAGGGCACAGGCGGCGCCGTGGTCGATAACGGCGGCAAGGAATGGTTCTTCCTGACAGCGGACTACGCCTTTGGCCATTCGCTGGAGAACGACACGGCTAACGTGGTCAAGGCCAAGGGCGGTAACGTCAAGGGCAGTGTGCGCCATCCGCTGAACGCTTCGGACTTCTCCAGCTTCCTGCTGCAGGCACAGAACTCCAAGGCCCAGATTCTGGGACTGGCCAACGCCGGTGGTGACACCATCAACACCATCAAGGCAGCCAAGGAGTTCGGCATCAACAAGAACATGAAGCTTGCTGGCCTGCTGGTGTTCCTGACCGATGTGCACTCGCTGGGCCTGCGCAATACCGAAGGCCTGCTGCTGACCACCAGCTGGGACTGGAACCTGAACGACGAAACCCGCGCCTTTGGCAAGAAGTTCCAGGACAAGACCAAGCGCATGCCTACTGACGTGCAGGCCGCCAACTACTCGGCCACCATGAACTATCTGAAGGCTGTAGAAAAGGCCGGCACACTGGATGCGGACAAGGTGATGGAAGTGCTCAAGAGCGAGCCGCTCAAGGACTTCTATGCCGAAGGCATGATCCGCCCTGATGGCCGCTACGCACACGACATGTACCTGATGCAGGTGAAGTCGCCGGCCGAATCCAAAGGCCCATGGGACTACTACAAGGTCGTGACCAAGCTCACTCCTGATCAGGTCTGGACCACCAAGGAAGAAAGCAAGTGCGCTCTGTGGAAGTAAGCGCTGTGCGCACCACTGCAGATCACCGATTTGCCGCGTGGTGCCAGCTACTTTGATGTGAGCCCCCGCTGCACGCCGTACCTGGCGTGCAGCGTTCCCGCCCATGCACAGACTTGTACGGCAGCAGGCCACCAGCGTGCTGCCGCGCTGTGCGGAAGGCCTTTTGTTTACCCAACCGCGTCTTTCTCATGGAAATCTTCGGTGTCTCATTGCCGGGCCTGCTGAGCCAGCTGCTGCTGGGGCTGGTCAATGGCTCGTTTTATGCGATCTTGAGCCTTGGGCTGGCCGTGATCTTTGGTCTGCTGAACGTCATCAACTTTGCGCACGGCGCACTGTTCATGATGGGGGCCATGGTCACCTGGATGGCCATGAACTACTTCGGCATCAACTACTGGGTGATGCTGATTCTGGCTCCCATCATCGTGGGGCTGTTTGGCGTGCTGATCGAGCGCTTTTTGCTGCGCTGGATCTACAAGCTCGACCACCTGTACGGCCTGCTGCTGACGCTGGGCCTGTCGCTGCTGATCGAAGGCGTGTTCCGCTCGGTCTACGGTGTCTCGGGCCTGGGCTATGACACGCCCGAGCTGCTCGAAGGGGCCTCCGATCTTGGCTTCATGATGCTGCCCAACTACCGCGTCTGGGTGGTGGTGGCATCCGTGGTCGTCTGTATGGCCACCTGGTATGTGATTGAGAAAACCCGCCTTGGTGCCTACCTGCGCGCTGGTACGGAAAACCCGCGTCTGGTGGAAGCCTTTGGCATCAACGTGCCCCTCATGGTCACGCTGACCTATGCCTTTGGCGTGGGTCTGGCGGCCTTTGCCGGTGTGCTGGCTGCACCCGTCTACCAGGTCACGCCGCTGATGGGGCAGAACCTCATCATCGTGGTGTTCGCCGTGGTGGTGATCGGGGGCATGGGCTCCATCATGGGCTCCATCCTCACCGGGCTGGGCCTGGGTGTGGTGGAAGGCCTGACCAAGGTGTTCTACCCCGAAGCATCGTCCACCGTGGTGTTCGTCATCATGGTCATTGTTTTGCTGATTCGCCCCGCAGGCCTGTTTGGCAAAGAGAAATAAAGAGGGGCACACACCATGACTACCAAGAAACTTGCATTCCTTGGCTACGGCGTGCTGCTGCTGGCCCTGATTCTGGCTCCCTTCTTCGGCGCGTATCCCGTGTTTGTGATGAAGCTCATGTGCTTCGCGCTGTTTGCCTCGGCCTTTAACCTGCTGCTGGGCTACACGGGACTGCTGTCCTTCGGTCACGCGGCCTTTCTGGGTGGCGCAGCCTATATGGCAGGTCACACCATCAAGGTCTGGGGTGTGACGCCTGAGATTGGCATCATCCTCGGCACGCTGGGTGGTGCTGCCATTGGTCTGGTGGCTGGCTGGCTGGCCATTCGCCGTCAGGGCATCTACTTTTCCATGATCACGCTGGCGCTGGCGCAGATGCTGTTCTTCGTCTGCCTGCAGATGCCGTTTACCGGCGGTGAAGACGGCCTGCAGGGCGTGCCACGCGGCAAGCTGTTTGGCCTGATTGACCTGAGCAATGACCTGACCATGTACTACGTGGCACTGGTCATCGTGGTGCTGGGCTTCTTGCTCATTGTGCGCACCGTGCATTCGCCCTTCGGGCAGGTGCTCAAGGCCATCAAGGAAAACGAGCCCCGTGCTATTTCGCTGGGCTATGACGTGAACCGCTTCAAGCTGCTGGTGTTTGTACTCTCGGCTGGATTGACCGGTCTGGCTGGTGCGCTCAAGACCGTGGTGCTGGGCTTTGCCACGCTGTCGGATGTGCACTGGACCACCTCGGGCCATGTGATTCTGATGACGCTGATCGGCGGCCTGGGCACGCTGTCTGGCCCCATCGTGGGTTCGGCCATTGTGGTGGCGCTGGAAAACAAGATTGGCGACTTTGGCACCTGGCTGTCCAAGGCCACCGGGGTGGAATGGTTCAGCACTCTGGGCGAGTCCGTGACCATTGTCACTGGCTTGATCTTTGTGATCTGCGTGCTGGCCTTCCGCCGTGGCGTCATGGGCGAAATCATCGCCTGGCTGGCACGCCGCAGGGGCAGCGGCAAGCTGCTCTGAGTGGGCGCTGCACCAGCAAAAAACCGCCGGGGACTCCGGCGGTTTTTTTATGCTGCGCAGGCTTTAGCGCACGGTGTCGAACTGCTCGACAGGCACATCGTTAGGGTTGGCAATCATCTTCTTCAGCGTGTCACCCATGGGCAGGTTCAGATTCATGTGCTTGGGTGGAATCGGCTGGGTGTAGTACTTGTTGTAGAGCTTTTCCAGCTCGCCATTGGCCATCATCTGGCGGATCACATCGTCCACCGCCTGCTTGATGGCGGGGTCGTCCTTGCTGAACTGAATGGCAATGGGCTCAGCACCGATCACTTCACCCACGATCTTGAAACCCTCGGGGTGCTTGCTCTGTGCAATCACGCCAGCGAGCATGTTGTCGTCCAGCACAAAGGCATCCACACGGCCTGACTCCAGCAGCAGGAAGGCTTCGTACTGGTCCTTGGCCATGACGGTCTGGATCTTGATGTCATGCTCCGCAGCAAAGCGGCGCAGAATTTGCACAGCCGTGGTGCCGGTCAGTGCCACGGCCTTCTTGCCATCGAGCTGCTTGAAGCTGGTGATAGGCTGGTCCTTGGCCACAGCCATGCGCACTTCGCTCACATAGGTGGTCAGGCCAAAAGCGACCTGGTCCTGGCGCTTGAGGCTGTTGGTCATGCTGGCGCAGTTGAAGTCGGCCGTGCCGTTCTGGATCAGAGGCATGGTGTTCTGGGGTGTCAGCACCATGTATTTGAGTTGCGCCTTGGGCGCAATGGTCTGCACCACTTTTTCGCACAGTTCGGTGTGGTAGCCCACAAACTTTTCGTTGGCACCCAGCGCGTAGGACATGGGGGTGGCGCTCTCACGCACACCAATCACCACCGTGCCACCCTCCTGCCAGCGCTTGAGGGTGGGGGAATCCACCGCAGGCGCAGCTGCGCAGGCAATGTTCGAGAAAAAAGCTGCAGTCAATGCAGCAGAGGCCAGGGACAACTTCACAACAGACTTCATGGGGCACTTTGCAATTCAGGGTGCAGCAACCACGGTGGTGCTGCGATTGCAGGCATTGTCCCACTGGCTTAAGACAAGTTAGTGTTATGCAAATTATTGTCTAAGGCTTGGCCGCCAACGCCTTTGGCGATGGCTGAGTCAGCCGCCCTGGCCAGTTGCAAGGCAGCCTGCAATTGCTGGTGCTCGCTGCTGTCCCACTGCACGGGCATCTGGTTCTTGGCCTGCAGATAGTGGTGGGTATAGACGGCCAGATACTGCTCCAGCACCTGTCCTGCACGCTGGTCCTGGGGCTGGGCACACAGCTCCAGGCACAGTGCGGCCACCTCGCTGGTGCAGAAGTGGTCGTCACGCTTGGAGCGGCGCAGCTGGTAGCGCGAGATCTGCTCGGGCTGCAGACCCAGTACCGGAAAGCTGTCCAGATACGGGCTCTTGCGGAACATCTTGCGCGCCTCGGCCCAGGTGGCATCCAGCAGGATGAACAACGGCCGCTTACCGCTGTGTGCCTGCCCGGCTGGCAGCGTGTGAATGGCGCGCTCGGGAGGCTCTACGTATTCGCTGGGAAAGACCACATAGGGCTGCCACTGCGGGTCCTGCAGCAGTGCGGTCAGGGCTGGGTCTACCTCGGTGCGGCTCCAGCCAAAGGCAAAAGTGTCCTGCACCACATCGGCAATCAGCCAGCCCGTGTTGCTGGGCTTGAGTGGCTCGGCATCGTGCATCAGCAGGCAGATGCCTGCCTGCGTTGGCAGGTGTGGGCGCAGCGCACACATGCAGTGTGTGGGGCGCAGGCGGCAGCCCTCGCAGCGTTCCCCTTTGGGGCCACCACGGGCCAGAAACGGGCGCGTGCTGCGCAGCAGACGCTGGGCGCGCAGACGCGCGACGGCATGGGGGAAGGCGGGGGGCGTAGAGGCAGCAGACATGATGTAAGGCGACGATTGTCGTTGCCACGCAGCGTCAATACCCGCCGCCGGGGCATTCCAGCTCGAACACCGGCACGCTGCACTGGCGGCTCAGCCACAGGCCGCCACCCAGTGCGCTGAAGTGCTGGCTCAGGCCCTGGCGGTACAGCGCCGCACGGTGGCGGAACAGGCGCGGGTCGGTCAGCTCTTCGTCAATGATGTCGCGCTCATAGTCCTCGCGCGTGACGGCTTCCAGATACAGCGCACCGCGCGAGAGCTGGCCCAGATTACGCAGGGCTTTTTTCAGGTCGGCAGGGCTTAGATAGGGCAGCACACCCTGGCAGATCACCAGATCAAACGGCGCACTGCTCTGGTAGTCCACCACCGAGCCTTGCGTCCAGCCAAAGCGCTCGCACAGATATTCGCTGAACTCCACGCCCTGGTAGCTGCAGCCGGGAAACTGCTGCTGCACCACATCCTTCCACAGACCGATGCCGCAGCCCACATCCAGCACCCTTGTTACGGGAACGCGCAGGTATTTCAGATAACTGCAGACAAATGTGCCCAGCCGCTCAATGTGTTCCTGGTCCACCACGCTGGTTTTCTTGTCGAAATAAAAGCGCTGGTAGTACGCCTCGTCAAACCATTGGTCGCTTGCTGATTGCACACACGCTCCTTGATGCTGGGCATGGTTCATGCCGGGGAAAAGGCCAAGTATCGGCCACAGTGCTTTTCGGCGTCAGCCAGTGCGTTATCTAAAACCATAGCTGCCAGCGCTTGCTGGATGGGCGTTAGAGCCTGTTTTGCTTATTAATTAATCATGATAAGGCGCAATAATCGACCACACGTGAGGCCTATTGCCGCTGTTTGCGCAATATTTTTGCGTGAAATGGGGCGCGACTGTTTCGCAGATCACAAGCACTAGGCTGCGCTTTTGCGAAGTTTTATTGAGTGTGTTTGTTTTCTGCGCATGAAACTGCAGTGCTATACGAATTGACAGCCCTGTGCAAACAAAAAAATTGCGTCTGCTTGGGTGTGTGTTTGGCTGTGAATGCTGCTGTGTGCTTCCTAGAATCGCCCACCATTGCTACCAGCGGCGCACCACAGAAGGGCAGGGAGGAGAGCGTGCACATCTCGGCCAGACGCTGACTGGAAAGCCCCTTTTGTCTGTTTTGTCGAGAAAGCCTTGATCCCCATGATCTCCCGCCGTCACTTTCTGGCTGCTTCGGCAGCCTCGCTTGCTGCATCTCCCATGGCTGCCTGGAGCAACCAGCCCATACGTCTGGTGGTGGGTTTTACCGCCGGCGGCTCCGCAGACTTTGTGGCACGCCAGCTGGCCCTGTATCTGGCTGAAGAACTGAACACCCCTGTGGTCGTGGACAACCGCCCCGGTGCAGGCGGCCGCATTGCCGTGGATGTGGTGAAAAACGCCAAACCCGATGGCAATACCCTGCTGGTTTCACCGGGCGCCATTCTGACCATCTACCCCCATGTCTATCGCCAGCTCAGCTACAACCCGCAGACTGATCTGATGCCCATTTCCTCGCTGTGCGCGCTGCAGTACAGCGCCAACATCGGCCCCATGGTGCCTGACAGCGTCACCAGCCTGGAGCAGCTGGTGCAGTGGTTCAAGGCCAATCCAGACAAAGCCTCGTTTGGCTCTGCCGGTGCAGGCACGGCCATGCACTTTCTGGGCGAAATGTTTGCCGCGCAAATGGGCTTCAACTATGTGCATGTGCCCTACAAGGGTGGTGCCATGGCGCTGCAGGACGTCATGGCCGGGCAGATTGCCTCCAGCTTCAACGTCATCAGCGAACCCATTGCACAGCTGAGCAGTGGCAAGGTGCGCATGCTGGGCGTGAGCAGCGCCGAGCGCCTGAGCCAGCTGCCCCAGGTTCCTACCTTTGCCGAGCAAGGCCTGCCTGCGTTGACTTCGCAGGAATGGATGGGCCTGCTGGCCCCCAAGGGCACCAGTCCTGAACTGGTGGCACGCCTGCACGCCGCAGCAGCCAAGAGCCTGTCTGGGGCCAAGGTGCAGGCCGCGCTGGCTGAGATGGCCTTCAGCATGACGCCCATGAGCCAGGCCGACTTTGCCCGCATGATGGAGCAGGACATTGCCAAGTGGGCACCTGTGGTGGAGCGCACCGGCTTCAAGGCTGATGCCTGAGCGTATGGAGGCTCTGCAGGCGTTTTATATAAGCGCTTGCATATTTGATAGCAATCTTTTATAATCAGCAGGTTGTTTGCGCAAACAATGCTGATCTCACGCCAGTACGTCGAGCACTTCGACGAGAAAAATACAAGTGACAGCTGCAGAGACGTTCTGCCGTAACACGGTGATCGCGTAAGAGTCGCCGTCCAATTCAAAAAAAAGCCCACTGACAAGAACTGTCAGTGGGCTTTTTGCTTGGTGGCAGCTGCTTCAGGTCTTGAAGCGGCGCGCGTACATGTGCACCAGCGCGATCAGGAAGCTGATCACCACAATCAGCATGACCAGCAGCACGGGCAGCGCCGTCAGCATACCCAGACTGTCGGATTCAGGCAGCGCCGTCACTGGTGTGGTGCAGACCACCTCGGCCGCCGCCATGCCGGTGTAGTGCATGGCGCAGACCGCGCCGCCGATCAGCGCTGCGGCCAGCCAGCGTGCGGTGTTGGAAGACGTGGCAAACGCCAGCCAAAGGCCTGCCGTGGCCGCCACAAAGGCAATCAGGCAGGACAGGGCCACCAGCGGCCAGTCCCACAGGAAAAAGCCATCAAACTCCATGCTGTACATGCCCAGGTAGTGCATGGCGCTCACACCCACACCCAGAATGGCACCGGCACACACCAGCCGTGGCAGGCTGTACGGGTTGGCCGCCACAATGCCCAGACCGCAGATGGAAGCCAGCACCGCCGCCACCAGCGACAGCAGCGTGGTATCGAGCGAGTAATGCACGGCCACCGGCAGCTGCAGTGCCAGCGTGCCAATAAAGTGCATGCACCACACCCCCAGCCCACCAAAAGCCAGCCCCGCTACACACAGCGTGCCGTAATACATCTGTGAGCTGGGCAGCATGGATGTGCGTGGGCGCTTGCCCGTGAGCTTGTCCAGACTGTGGTTGATATGCGCCTTGCGATAGGCCAGCAGCTTGTAGACGCAGGCCAGGGCGCTGTAGGCCCCATAAATGCACAGACAAAAGACAAGGCAACGTACAGGGGGTTATAGCTTGTCGTGATGACTTCATGCATGCATGTGTCTCCGTGTCATGGGGCGGGCTGATGACACCATCGTTGTTGTGAGTGTGGTTAAAGCTCAAAACATTTTGCAATAAAAGCCACGTTCTGCAATTCGTAAATACTTACAAAAATAACGAAGGGATAGATGGAAGCATTTATTTATCCCTGTTTTACTTAATCCGCTGAATCATTATCTATTTCAAATAAATAATCAAAAATCTGGTGCCTTTGTAGACGAAAAGCTTGTGATGCATCTGGTCGCCTGCAACTGCTGCCGTTTATCCATATTCTGTATAGGTGATTAATATTTTTTCATAGCTGCAAGCGCTTTCTGGATAAGGCCTGGATGCGGTTTTTATGGTTATTTTTGGAAGCCGTGTGAGGTTGTGACAAAGCGTCAGGGGGAAATTGGGGGGGCATGGCTTCTTGCCGCTTGTTGGGTATCTGTGGTGAGTTTGATTTCCGAGGCCGGGTCTCGGCCCGGCAGGCGAGTCACTTTTTGTAGCGACAAAAAGTGACCTTCACGCTTGCGTGGGGCGGAACTCATATTGCGAAGCAATGTGAGTGCAGACCAAAAAGCGCGTCTGCGACGCTTGTCCGGCGAAACTCACTTCGCTCCTTCGTCGCTCCGTTCAAACAGCCGCCGGAAATTTGAATTTTTATGACGAGGCACGCCAGTCTTGCAGCTGGCGTGCGGTGGTGCACAAGCGCTGCGCCTTGAGCTCCCTCTCCCGCTTGCGGGAGAGGGCTGGGGTGAGGGTGCATGCTTTCCTTCCCCCGTTGGGGGAAGGCAGGGATGGGGGCCACAGCCCCGCTGGAAGCAGGCAGCCAAGCGCTGCACGACAGTCGCCAGTTTTATGCGTGAAATATGGTTCTAGCGCTTATGCAGCAAGCGCTGGCTGCTATGGATTTGGTATTTACTCCCTCTCCCGCTTGCGGAGAGGGCTGGGGGTGAGGGAGCATGCTCTCCTTCCCCCGCTGGGGCGGTACATGTCAAGATAGTTGTCGCGTCATTTATGCCGCTAGACGTATTTTTTTGATAGCTATTAGCGCTTGCTACATAAGCACTAGAGGCCAAAAAGGCTGCAAACGCTTGGGGGCGTCTGCTACCTTTGGTGTGGGCAGATTCCAGCTTTACCCGCTGCAGTCAGCAAAGGACCGCAGCGGAGCACATGCCTTGCTTGCTTAGCGACTCTTAGAACGACACAGTGCCTGAGACGCGGAAGGTGCGCGGTGCACCGGGCATCACAAAGCCGTCACCAAACATGCCAATCCAGTAGTTCTTATTGGTGGCGTTTTCCACGCTGGCATTGAAGCGCACGGGGGTGGTGCCGAACTTGGTGTCGTACTTGGCCATCAGGTCGATGCGGTTCCAGGCGGGGGCGCGCAAGGTGTTGGCGGAGTTGACCCATTGCTGGCCGGTGTACAGCCAACGGCCGCCCACGGTCAAGCCTTGGATAGGGGTGGCCCAGTCCGCACCAATACGGGTACGCAGTTTGGGAACACCGAAGTTTTCCTTGCCCGTATTGACTTGGCGCGACTTGATGTAATCCACACCGCCGAGCAGCGTCACGGTCGAGGTGAGCTGGCCCGATGCACTCCATTCCACGCCCGTTAAGCGTTGTTCACCATCAGCCACTTGGTTGTTGGCACTGTCGGTGATGAGCGAGGGTTTTTCAATGCGGAAGGCACTCACGGTGTGGGTGACTTGCTGCGACTGGAACTTCACACCCACTTCCGACTGTTTGGTTTGCATGGGGGACAGGGCTTCGCCTGCATTGGCGTAGCCCGCACCCACGATGCTGCCGGGTTGCAGGCCTTCGCTGTAGTTGGCAAACAGCGAGATTTGCTCACCCCAGGGGCGCACCACGATGCCCGCCATGGGCGAGAGTTGGCTTTCGCTGTAGTTGGAGGATTTGGTACTGATCAGCGGGGTTTTCACCGTTTGGTAGCGCGCTCCCAAGGTGAGCAGCACCTTGTCGTTGGCAAAGCCCATCACGTCAGCCAAGGCGATGGAGGAGAACTCGCTTTCGTTTTGATAGCCCTTCCACTGGGGTGCAGCCGGGAAGGTGGGCTGCACGGGGTTGTACATATTGGTGGTGTAGCAGTAGTTGCAGGCCGTGTTGTACGAACCGTCCTCGGTTTTGAGGATGTTGTACGACACTTGCATGCGGTGCTGTACATCGCCGGTGTTGAACTTGCTGATCAAACCAGCTTCTGCCGTACGGCGCTTGGATTGGGCGTGCACGTTGTAGATGGCACCGCGGGTGGTGCCGTCGGCCTGGGTGACTACAGCACGTGTGCCGAACAGCAAGCCTTGGCCTTCCGATTGGGAGCCACCGGCTGCCAGATAGCCTTGCAGATTGGGCGTGAAGTCAAACTCTGCACGCGCCAAAGCGCCGCTGTTGGTGTATTCGCCGTGGGTGCCTTGGAACAGGTTCACATCACCCTTAGGAGGAGCCAGTAACTGGCCAACACCCTTGATGGCACCTACGCCCGTGAAGTTGAACATAGCCGGACTGCCACCATCGATCTTGGTGGTGCTGTCATACACATCCAGCGACAGGCGCGCACGGTCGCCCATGTAGTCCAGACCCAGCGCGCCCACACGGCGTTTTTGGTCTTCGCCTTCGGCGCCCATTTCGCCAGAGCCGTACACGCCGTTAAAGCGAATGCCCAGGCGTTGCTCTTCGCCAAAACGCTTGCCTACATCGGCATGGGCTTGCAGATAGCCATCAGACACCCAGGTGGTGGTCAGCTCAGCAATCGGCTGGCTCAGCGCACGCTTGGTGACCATGTTCACAGAACCGGCCACGCTGCTTTGGGGTGTCATGCCAGAGAGCAATACGTTGGGGCCACGCATGACTTCGACGCGCTCAAACATTTCAATCGGCACGGAGTTGGCGGGGGCAATGCCGTACAGGCCGTTGGTGGCAATGTCCATGGCATTCACATCCAGACCGCGCAGATTGAAGTTCTGCAGCAAGTGGCCCTTGTTGGTGGTGAAGACCACCGCGGCATCGTTCTCCAGCACGTCTTGCAGGGACAGGGCAGACCAGTCTTCGGCCAACTCACGCGTATAGGCATTCACATGCACGGGTGCATCCATGGTGGAAGTGGCGCCCAGAATACCCAGACGTGCGCCCTTGGCAGTCTTGCGGCCGGGGGCCAGGGCGGGCAGGTCTTCGCGTTCGTACTGGTCACGCACCTGGACGGTGGACAGGGTGGGTGCGTCTTCAGCACTTGGCGTCGTCGAAGTTTGTGCGTGTACGCCTGTGGTGAGGCAGGTGGCAATGACTGCTAAGCCAATAGCGCTGCGTTTGCAAGGAGAAGCAATGGAGGTCAGCATAAGTAGATTTGTAAATGATATTGCTTCTCAATTGTATTTATTTGTTTGCTTGGCTGAAAGCCTTTGGGTAAACACCATGCTGATCACGTCTGTATGTGCAGGTGTCTTGCTTGTTCCTGTCAGCGTGTTTTTGATAGCTAGCAGCGTATGCTGTGATTGGCTAAAAGGGTAAAAGCCTGTTTGATCGCAAGCGCAAACAAAGTGGCTTACCCTCCGATGTTTTATGAGTACGAAGGGCGCTGCTACCAGCGATGGCAGCGCATTGGATATGACCATCTCCCAATCCGGCCCCATTACCCGCCACTATGTGGGCCAGCGCCTGTCTGAAATTGCTATCCACAACGGCACGGTGTATCTGGCAGGCCAGGTGCCTGAAAACAACCCATAGGGCGATATGCGCACCCAGACCACGGAGGTGCTGGGTCATGTGGAGCGTCTGCTCCTTGAGGCTGGCAGCAGCAAGGCGCACATCCTGTCGTGCCAGATCTTTATTCGTGACCCCAAGGACTTTGATGTGATGAACGAAGTCTGGGACGCCTGGGTCGTGCCCGGTCACACCCCCCCTCGCTGCACGGTGCTCGGCCCCACCATTCACCCGGACTGGCGCATTGAGGTGGTGGTGACTGCTGCCCAGATCACTGCGGCTTAAGGGCTGGTGAATTCGCGGGTGATCAGCCACTTGTCGCCTTCGCGCTGCAGCTCCAGGGTCTTGCGGTCGTTGGACTGGTAGTTGTCTGCGGTGTAGCGCTGGCGGAAGGTGGCGGTGGCACGGTTGCCCTGGATCTGGACTTTCAGATCACTGATGTCCACCTTGATAAAGCCCTTGTCCTCAATGCGTGCGCGGCGCTCTGCTTTCCAGGCGGCCAGACTGCCTTTGAGGGGCTTGAACTGTTCGCTATAGGCGGCAAAGTAGCGCGCCAGGTTCTGGCTGGCCCAGGCGTTGGCCCAGTCCTTGACGGCATGCTCCACCGCAATGCTGAGGGCATGGGGGCTGTGCTGCTGGGGCTGCGCCGCTGCAGGGCTGGCTGGCTGGGCGCTGGCCGCAGCTGGGGCTTTCTGCTGCGTGCGAGCAATAGAGGTGCGGCCGTCGGGGAAGATTTGCTGAATCATCGCCAGCTTGGCGGGCAGGCCGGTGCGCATTTCGTCCAGCGAGACGGCCTTGTTATAGGCTTCGTTGGCCAGCAGGGTGTACATGTCGCCCAGGTTTTCGTAGCCGGAGGCGTAGTAGGGGTCAATGCGCACGGCCTGCTGCAGCAAGCTGGCGGCCTGCACCAGGTCACCCTGCGAGGCATAGAGCACGGCCAGGTTGTTATACGGCTCTGGCAGGTTGGGAAAGTCCTTGATCAGCGCGTTAAAGATCTGAATGGCTTCCGGGTACTTCTTCTGCTCGGTGGCGATTAACCCTGCGCAAAGCGTTCGCGGGCCTGCTCAAAGGCAGAAGCCTGCATCTGGGGGGAGGAGCTGGATGCCGTGGGCTGCGGCACGCTGGGCTGCTGCGAGGCGCTGGCGGCAGTGGCCGATGCATTGTCTGCAGCGTGTGCCAGCAGCGGAAGACTGAGCAGGCTGGCCAGCGCAAATGCGCGAAGTGGCTGAGGCGCAAGGCCAGCTGCGCGCGTGGAAGCAAGGTGCATAAAAACTTTCTGTCTTTCAGGCAGGTTCATCCATGAGCCTGTGGTGAGCGGAGTGTGAAAACACTATTGGTTACAGAGAGTTTTGTATATAGGCAAATTCTGAAATTTGCCTTCCGCATTTTTGGCTTTTCAGAAGCGAGAAATTCTGATTTTGGTTGCGCGCTGCCTCAACGGTCAGCGGCCCCCGCGCAGGCGGTATGCAATACGGTATTTTCTGGCTGCCCATGTGCGATGGGCAGCGCGGTCTACTTCCTGGCTTGCGCACGGCGGTTGCGTGAACCAGAGCAGAAAGAAAGTATTGCAATGATTATTGAAGTCACCACCCTCCATATCCACCCCGGCCAGAATCAGGCATTTGAGGCCGCCATCACACAGGCGGCCCAGTCTTTTATTGCGCCGTTTCCCGGCTGTCTGGGCTACAGCATTCGCCGCTGCATCGAAGAGCGCAGCCAGTACGTGATTGAAATCCGCTGGAAGACGCTGGAGGACCACATGGAGGGTTTTCGCAAGTCCAAGGTGTTTACGGCCTGGCGCGCGGCCATCAGCGAGCATTTTGCGCAAGCACCCGGCACTTTTCACTATGAATGCCTGGAGCAGTACAGCGCCTGAACCACTGCGGATACATTGCGGCAAAGCCCTGGATGGCGGTTCAGCCTGGAGCATGGCTGTGAAATACTGTAAAAACAGTAGCTGAAACCGATTGATAGAAAGGCGCTAGCAATGATCCGATGCGTGAAACTTTTTACCGGCCCCGATGGCAAGTCGCACTTTGTGGATGGGCATATTGATCTGCCCGGCGGCGAGCGCGGTGACTTCATCAGCAGCGTAGTAGGTGCGCGCAGCATTTCGTTTCGTGAGACGGGGCAGGGCGGCAGCTTTGACTGGCATACGGCCCCGGCCCACCAGTTTGTGCTGACCCTCAGCGGCACGCTGGACTTTGAGATGCCCGATGGCAGCAAGGTGCGTATCAACCCCGGTGATGTGCTGTGGGCTGATGACACCGTAGGCCAGGGCCACCGCTGGCAGCTGGTGGATGACCAGCCCTGGCGCCGCGCCTATGTGATTTTTGCTGAGGGGGTGCAGGTGCCGTTTGTGCCTGCACAGGCCTGAGCTGGCGCAAGCGTTCACCATGCCCCGCCTATGGCGGGGCTGTTTGCAGCAGAAACTGATCTGATTTATGACCTCTTCCACACAGACTGATGTGTTGCTGATTGGCGCAGGCATCATGAGCGCCACGCTGGGCACCTTGCTCAAGGAACTGGAGCCTTCCTTGTCCATCACCATGGTGGAGTCGCTGGACGACTGCGCCCAGGAAAGCTCGCATGGCTGGAACAACGCAGGCACAGGCCATGCGGCCAACTGCGAAATGAACTACACGCCTGCGCGTGCCGATGGCAGCGTGGACATCCACAAGGCGCTGGAGGTGAACACGGAGTTTGACGTGTCCCGCCAGCTGTGGAGCTACCTGGTGCAAAAGGGCCGCATTCCAGACCCGCAGGCATTTATTCACCCCTGTCCGCACATGAGCTTTGTCTGGGGCGAGGAGAACGTGGCCTATCTGCGTGCACGCTACAAGGCCATGGCGGCCCACCACTGCTACCGTGGCATGGAGTACAGCGAAGACCGCGCGCAGATTGCACAGTGGGCACCGCTGATCATGGAAGGCCGCGCGGATGGCCAGCCTGTGGCGGCGACGCGCATTGTCAGCGGTGCCGATGTGGACTATGGCGCACTCACCCATCTGCTGGTGGCGCAGTTGCGCCAGCAAAGCGGTGTGGAGGTGCAGTACCACCAGCATGTGGATCATCTGGAGCAGCAGGAAGATGGCCGCTGGCTGGTGCGCTGCAAGCACACGCAGACGCACGTGCACCAGAGCATCAGCGCCAAGTTTGTGTTCATTGGTGCAGGCGGCGGGGCGCTGGAGCTGCTGCAGAAGTCCGGCATTCCGGAAGGGCACGGCTACGGCGGTTTTCCGGTCAGCGGCGTGTGGCTGCGCTGTGATGTGGAGGACATTGCAGATCGCCACCAGGCCAAGGTCTATGGCAAAGCCCCACACGGCTCGCCACCCATGTCTGTGCCGCACCTAGATACACGCATCATTGGCGGCAAGAAGTCGTTGCTGTTCGGGCCTTATGCGGGTTTTTCCACGCGCTTTCTCAAGCAGGGTTCACTGAGTGATCTGTTCCGCTCGGTGCGCCCCGGCAATGTGCTGCCCATGCTGGATGTGGCCAAGGACAACTGGGAGCTGAGCGAATACCTGATCTCACAGGTGCTGATGAGCGAAGCGCACCAGTTCGAAATGCTCAAGGACTTTTACCCGCAGGCGCGCTCCATCGACTGGAGCAAGGCCGTGGCCGGTCAGCGGGTGCAGATCATCAAGCCAGGCACGGACAAGCTGGGCACGCTGGAGTTCGGCACTGAGCTGATTGCGTCTGGCGACCAGTCGCTGGCAGCGCTGCTGGGTGCTTCGCCCGGTGCATCCACGGCCGCCTATATTGCGCTGCAGGTGCTGCAAAAGTGCTTTGACCAGCAGCTCACGCCCGATGGCTGGCTGGGCAAGCTCAAGACCATCATCCCTACCTACGGGGTGGACCTGCGTGAAGATGCGCAGGCCTGCTTTGAAACGCGCCAGCGCACGGCTGCGCTGCTGAAGCTGGAATACGTGTAAGCAGCAGGCTCGCGCTGTGCACGCACCCAAGGGCAGCCACTGTGGCTGCCCTTTTTTGTCTGCACTGCACCACTGCCCGGGTGGATAGGGAGGTAGCTGGGCAGCGCAAAGCCTTACATTTGCGTTGATGTCCTGCGTGCGGAATCGATGTTTGCAGATAGGGTTTCCGTTTTATCCGGATGGTTGCCGATGCGGCTGTAGCAAGACGCATCGCACATTGATTGCTGAAAGTTCCTGCTTATGCCTTTTGCTTGCGTTGTTTCCCGGGCTGCTGCCCCACATGCTGCTTCACGGCTGGTGCATGCGCTGGCTGTTTCAGGGCTGGTCTGTGCAGCGGTCATTGCTGGCACCAGTCGTGTTGCTGCAGCAGAAGGGGTGCAGACTGACAACACCATGGATGCTGTCACAGTCACCGGCCAGCGTGCCGAGCCGCGGCATGTGATGGGCACGCGCGAATACATTCTCATGCTGGAGAATCTGGGCGACCTGCACACGCGCATGGCCGCGCAGGTCTATGGTGAGGCCACGCAGCTGGATGCCACGCGGCCCTCGCTGGCATCCAAGCTGGCGCTGGTGGAGCAGGTGCTGGCCAGCACGGGCATGGGGCTGCCTGCTGCGTCTGCACCCCGTATGGTGGTGAACAGCCCAGTGGCGCAGCCTGTGCAGCAGCCCAGTGCGGCGGCGGTGGGTGTGCCCGCAGACGGCAAGCAGGCCATTGCAGATGTAATGGCTGCTGTCATGGCATGGGCACGGGCCTGGGAGCAGCAGGACATGCCTGCCTACTACGCGGCCTACAGGACAAGGTTTGAGCCTGCGCAGGGCACGCCACTGGAGGTGTGGAAGCAGGAGCGGCGCGAACGCATTGTGGGACGGCCTGGCATTACCGTGGACTTCAATGATCTGCGGGTGCAGGTGGACGGCAGCACGGCTACGGCCAGTTTTCACCAGAACTATGCATCGGGAGAGTACAGATCCAGCGCTCGCAAGAGCCTGCAGCTGCAGCAGGAGGGTGGCCAGTGGCGCATTGTGCGTGAGGAGTCTGGCAGCTGATGGTTTGCCATTGGCAGTCGCCAGACATTGGGCGTAAAAAAGGAGACCCGAGGGTCTCCTTTGTGTTGGGGCCATTGCCTGCCCGTCAGAGGGCAGGAGCCATAGCTTTACAGCGAGTCAATAAAGCTGCGCAGCTTGTCCGAACGGCTGGGGTGCTTGAGCTTGCGCAGGGCCTTGGCTTCGATCTGACGGATACGCTCACGTGTCACGTCAAACTGCTTGCCCACTTCTTCCAGTGTGTGGTCGGTAGACATTTCGATACCGAAGCGCATGCGCAGCACCTTGGCTTCGCGGGGGGTGAGGCCGTCGAGGATGTCCTTGACCACATCGCGCAGGCCGGCCTGCATGGCAGCGTCCACGGGTGCGGTGTTGTTGGTGTCCTCGATGAAGTCGCCCAGGTGGCTGTCGTCATCATCACCGATGGGCGTCTCCATGGAGATAGGCTCCTTGGCGATCTTCATGATCTTGCGGATCTTGTCCTCGGGGATGTCCATCTTCTCGGCCAGGATGGAGGCGTCAGGCTCAAAGCCGAACTCCTGCAGGTGCTGGCGCGAGATGCGGTTCATCTTGTTGATGGTCTCGATCATGTGCACAGGGATACGGATCGTGCGGGCCTGGTCCGCGATGGAGCGGGTAATGGCCTGGCGGATCCACCATGTGGCGTAGGTCGAGAACTTGTAGCCGCGGCGGTATTCGAACTTGTCCACGGCCTTCATCAGGCCGATGTTGCCTTCCTGAATCAGATCCAGGAACTGCAGACCACGGTTGGTGTACTTCTTGGCAATCGAGATCACCAGACGCAGGTTGGCCTCGATCATCTCCTTCTTCGCAAAACGGCTGGCGCGTTCGCCATCGTTCATGCGCTTGTTGATGCTCTTGAGCTCATCCAGAGGCACAACCACGCGCGCCTGCAGGTCGATCAGCGACTGCTGCAGTTCCTGCACGGCAGGAATATTGCGCGACAGCACATTGCTCCAGGGGTGGCCGCCAGCTGCCTGCTCTTCGACCCACTTGAGGTTCAGCAGGTTGGGGGGGAAGCTCGCAATGAACTTCTCCTGAGGCATGCCGCACTTGTCCACGATGATCTTGCGCAGCTCGCGTTCCTTCTTGCGCACGTCATCCACCTGGTTACGCACCAGGTCGCACAGCTTCTCGATGGTCTTGGCGGTGAAGCGGATGGTCATCAGCTCTTCAGTGATGGCCTTCTGCACCTTGATGTAGTTGGCAGAACCCCAGCCTTCCTTGTCGTAGGCCTTGCGCAGCTTCTCGAACAGGTCAGCAATCTTGTCAAAGCGCGACAGGGCTTCGTTCTTGAGTTCTTCCAGCTTCTTGGTCAGCGCCTTGGAGCCGCCCTTGCCGTCGTCATCGTCTTCTTCGTCGTATTCGTCGAAGTCTTCTTCGGCCACGTAGTCATCGTTTTCGTCGGCGTTCACAAAGCCGTCCACGATGGTGGAGATGACGACCTTGCCTTCGCGGATTTCCGCGGCCATGCCCAGCACTTCGGCAATGGTGGCAGGGGAAGCCGAGATGGCTTCCATCATGTCCATCAGGCCGCCTTCGATGCGCTTGGCGATTTCAATTTCGCCTTCGCGGGTCAGCAGCTCCACGGTGCCCATTTCACGCATGTACATGCGCACGGGGTCGGTGGTGCGGCCGAATTCGGAGTCCACGGTCGACAGCGCAGCTTCGGCTTCTTCTTCCGCTTCTTCTTCGGAGGTGGCCGACTGGCCGGTGTTGTTCAGCAGCAGGGTTTCCGCATCGGGAGTCTGCTCGTACACAGCCACGCCCATGTCGTTCAACATGGAGATCACGACTTCCAGCGTTTCAGCATCGACCAGCTTGTCGGGCAGGTGGTCGTTGATTTCAGCGTGGGTCAGGTAGCCGCGGGTCTTACCCAGCTTGATCAGCATCTTCAGACGCTGACGGCGGGTGTTCATTTCTTCTTCAGTCAGAACGGTTTCGTCCAGACCGAATTCCTTCATCAAGGCGCGTTCCTTGGCCTTGCTGATCTTCATGCGCAGCGGCTTGGCCTTTTCGGTGGGGCTGGCTTCTGCGACTTCGGCTTCGGGTTCTGCTTCAGCTTCCAGCTCCAGATCGGCATCAAAGTCGCCCAGGTCTTCGTCCAGATCGCTGGGTTCCTTGGCCTTGGGCTTGCGGCCGCGCTTGGCAGGTGTCTTGGTGGCTGCTGTCTTGGCAGCAGCAGTCTTGCTTGCAGCCTTCTTGGCTGCAGGCTTCTTTTCTTCCACAACCTCTTCGGCTACGACAGCTTGCTTCTTGGGAGCAGCGGCCTTCTTGGCTGCAGGCTTTTTAGCGGGAGTAGCGCTATCAGCGTCGGCTTTTTTCTTGCCGCGCTTGGGAGTAGCTTCTGCCAACAGGGCATCGGCCATTGCTTTGAGTTCTGCTTGGGACAGGGTCGCCATATCGGAATCTTTCTTGGAAGCAGCCGCTTGAGCCTTGGTGGCTGCGGGCTTCTTCACAGCGGCTGGTGCTGCAGCCTTGGTGGCTGGCTTGGCACTGGCTGCCGTGGATTTGGAAGTTTTGGGCTTGGCTGTAGCGTCTGGCGCCTGCTTGGACTTTGCAACGGGCATGGATACCTCTTGGTCAAAAGCGAACACACACAAAGGGGAAAACGCAAGCGCCATCTAACCCGGCGCATCAACGTGCCATGGGCACGCGCAGGAGCGAACGGCTCCTGTCAGGGCAAGATGTCTGGGCGATCATTTGGTGTGCAGTCCTTGCGGAAGTTGGGCCATGCAATTGCTGCCAACACGTGATTCCATCACGGGGCCCGGGCCGGAGGTGCTGCTGTCGCTCTTGCCAGTAATTGATCAATTATAGCGTTTGGCAGAAATTGCAAGAGGTAAGCGCATTTTTTTCGTAAATATTTTTAGAGGCGCAGGCTGGCGCTGAAGTTTTTTGCAGCAAGTGCTTGTTGCATCAGCAGTTTTTGGTGTGCTTGCAAAGAGCGTACAGACGCGGTCAGGTCTGGCGCAGCGCCAGAAATAGGGGGTTGATGGAGCTTTCTATGAAAAAATAGCTTCTTGCGCTTATCAATCAAGGGTTTCAGATATTTTTCTATCTGAAGTGCCCAGTATTTCAGCGCAAGAAGCTATCTTTTTTTGTGTGACTCAGTTGCCCTGCATGCTGGGCGTAGCCTGCAGGCGGCTGCGGCGCTCGAGCAGGCTGCGGTAGCGCTCGGCCACGCTTTTGTCGCTGGGGTTGGCGGCCAGCGCCATGAGCAGCTCGGTCTCCAGCTGCTTGATGCGCTTGGCCAGCATGGGGCTGAGGATGTTGCGCAGTTCCTGGTACTGCTCCTGCTCCTCGCCTTCCGGGTGGCCGTGCGGGCCGCTCATGAGTTGCAGCGCCAGCGCACCGTGCGGGGTGGCGCTGATGCGGTCATGGAGCATGGCCCAGGGCTGGGGACCGTTTTCCTGGAACTGGCTTTCAATCCAGCTGAACAGCGGGCCGTGCGGTGCGGGCAGGTTGACGAGGGTGTCCAGATCGTCATTGTCCAGCCGCTCCATGAAATGCATCTGCGACAGCAGCAGGCGCACGGCCTGATCTGGCCCGGTGGAGGGTACAACGCGCGGCTCGGCCATCATGGGGCGCTGCTCTGTGCGCTGGAATTTGCCATTGCGCCGACCCGTATAGGTGCTGCGCTGGGTGTAGTAGGGCGCGTTGCTGCCCGAGGGCGCAAATTCACTGACCCAGTCTGGCGCGCTGGCACTGGCTGCTGCTGGCGCAGCCGTGCTGTGGCTGGCACTGCTGGCGCTGCCGCGCTGAAAGCGTTTTTCCTGGGCTTCGGCCTGGGCCCAGAGTTCAGACAGCTCGCGCGCGTCGATCTGGATTTTCTGGGCAATCTCACCGAGCACCAGGCGCTTGAAGGCGCCGTCAGGCAGCAGGCGCCACAGCGGGCGCGCCTGGCTGGAAAACTTGGCGCGGCCCTGGGCCTGGCCCAGATCGCATTCCATGCTGGCAGCTTCCATCAGGAACTGGTTCAGCGGCAAGGCATTGGAGACATGGCGGGCAAAGGCATCGCTGCCGTGCTCGCGGATAAAGCTGTCGGGATCGTGCTCGGCCGGCAGGAACAGGAATTTGATGCTGCGCGTGTCGCTGGCGTAGGGCAGGGCTGCCTCCAGCGCCTTGCGTGCGGCATTGCGCCCGGCCTTGTCGCCGTCAAAGCTGAAGACGATGCTGTCGGTAAAGCGAAACAGCTTGTGCACGTGGTCAGGCGTGCAGGCTGTGCCCAGTGTGGCCACGGCGTTGGGAAAGCCCAGCTGTGCCAGGGCCACCACGTCCATATAGCCTTCGGTGACCAGTGCATAGCCCATGCTGCGCAGGGCGTCGCGCGCCTCGAACAGGCCGTAGAGTTCGCGCCCTTTGTGAAACAGCGGGGTTTCGGGCGAGTTCAGGTATTTGGGTTTCTCATCGCCCAGCACGCGCCCGCCAAAGCCGATGCACAGGCCTTTGACGTCCCGGATGGGGAACATGATGCGGTCGCGGAAGCGGTCGTAGCGTTTGCCGTCTTCACCGCTGATGACCAGGCCGGATTCTTCAAGCTGCGGGTCGTCATATTCCGGAAAGACACTGGCCAGATTGCGCCAGCCAGCCGGGGCATAGCCCAGACCGTACTTGCTGGAGATAGCGCCTGACACGCCGCGGTTCTTGAGGTACTGCACCGCATGGGCGCTGGCCTTGAGCTGGCTGCGGTAGGCCTCGCCTGCGCGTTCGAGCACATCGTTGAGCGTGGCCTGCTTGACCTTGGCAGCGGCCTGGCGCTCACGCTCCTGGGGGCTGATGTCTTCCTGCGGCACCACCATGCCGATCTGGCCAGCCAGATCGTTAACGGCTTCCACAAAGCCCATGCCGGCGTGGTCCATCAGAAAGCTGATGGCATTGCCGTTCTTGCCGCAGCCAAAGCAGTGATAGAACTGCTTGGAGGGGCTGACGCTGAAGGAGGGCGATTTTTCTCCGTGAAACGGGCACAGGCCCATGAAGTTGGCACCGCTTTTTTTCAGCTGCACATAGCGGCCCACCACGTCGACAACATCAACGCGGGACAGAAGCTCTTGGAGAAAGGACTGAGGAATAGACACGGGCGCTATTGTCCGGCATCGCTGCCCAGCCGGGGTGGCTGGCAGGGTTTATCCAGAAAAAAAAAGCCCACCAAACGGTGGGCTGTCAAGAAGGGGAAAGGGGGGAAGCGCGTGCTCAGTGCAGCATCAGTGCGCCTGCGCTCTTGCTCTTGCCAGCGCGTGCGGGAGGGTTGCACAGGCCGCATTCGTAGTGGCGCGCGTTTTCATAAAGTTCTGTCACGAACATGCCGCTGCACTTGCTGCACTTGGTGCGGGTGAGCATGTTGGCATCCACAAACTTGATCAGACGCCAGGCGCGGGTGAAGGACAGCATGCATTCCAGATTCGAGGCCTGCACCTGCTCGGTATAGAGGCGATAGGCCTTGGTCAGAATTTCCACCGAGTCCGCATTGACGCCCTTGGACATGTATTCATAGATGTTCAGGAACAGCGAGCTGTGGATGTTCTCCTGCCAGGTCAGGAACCAGTCGGTGGAAAAAGGCAGCTGTCCCTTGGAGGGGGACTTGCCGGCGATTTCCTTGTACAGGCGGATCAGGCGTTCGTAGGAGAGGGAGGTCTCCGACTCCAGCACCTGCATGCGCGCGCCCATCTTGATGAGCATGGCGGCACGTTCGATTTGCTTGGATTCGTTCAGAACGCTCTTGGTTGCTGCTGTAGCCATGGTGGTGTGCTCCGTATCGCCGATCGTGAATTACAGAACTTCGGAGACGCGGCTGGCCATCAGGATGTTGGCGTGCAGCGTGTTGGTGGCTTCGTTGCCGATCTTGTTGCTGCTGTGGTTGGTCAGCAGGCTCCAGACCAGATCGTCATCCACGCGGAAGCTGCACAGCAGGGTGTTGCGCGAAGCGATCTTGAGAATTTGTGCAGCAGAAAGGGTGCCCAGAATGTCACATGCTTCTTCGCTCAGGCCCAGGCGGAAAACGGCTTCGGCCTTGTCCTTGCGAATCAGAGTCTGAGCCAGCATCAGGTAAGTGAGGTTGGCTTCGCGAATCTCGGCAAGCAGTTGTTCGTCATTCATGGTTCATCCTTTCCAAAAACCTAATTGAGTCGTAGCTCGTGGGTGTCGCTGACGCTTGGAATCAAGCTGCGATCTGATGGGATGAATTGTGAAATAGCGCAAACAAAAGCTGGAGTCGGGGTGTGTCGGTGCGTCGTGTCTCTTTGGCAAGCCGGGTTTGTCTCTTTTGTCTGATGTCCTTGTAAGTGAAATTCTTACAAGGCGAGTGTCTGATGTCTGGCGGGCCGCAGGCCTTGAGGGGTGTGACAGCGAGGAGTGGTGTGCTGTCAGGTAGCCAGGCTGTGCAGCAGTACAGGTATGAGGTCTCATACTTTGTCACGTTTTGCTACACAGGCCTGAATCATGCCTCAACTTTGGGGGATCTAACGCCGCTAAAGGGCAGTGTTTACCCTGCTGTTTTGCTATAGAAAAGATTGTTAACTTTTGGCGACCGGGCGTGTCGGATCACTGCACCATTCGCTCCAGCTGCCTGCAAACAGCTTGGGTGGGGCAAAGCCTGCAATTTCCATGGCAATCAGATTGGGTAGTGCGCTGACGCCGCTGCCGCACTGGTGCACTACGGTGGCAGGATCGCGTCCCTGCAGCAAGGCGTCGAATTCAGCGCGCAGCAGTTCCTTGGGCTTGAAGCGTCCGTCCAAGGCAATGTTTTCCGTGAAGGGGCGGTTGAGTGCGCCCGGAATATGTCCAGCCACGGGGTCCAGCGGTTCGACCTCACCACGGTAACGCGCCGGGGCGCGGGCATCCACAATGGTCTGTGCATCGGCCTGCTGCAGTTGTGCCAGCACTTCATCTGCAGTCACCAGCTGGCGCAGACTGGGCTTGAGTGCAAAGTTGGACTGAAAGTGTGCGGCCTCTTCGCCTTGTACGGTGGCGCCGCCATGCGCGACCCAATGCTGCAGACCACCGTCGAGCACCGCGACCGCATCATGCCCGGCCCACTTGAGCATCCACCACAGGCGGCCACAGAAATTGCAGCCCTGGCGGTCGTAGACCACGGCCTGCATGTCATTGCGAAAGCCGACGGAGGACAGCCATTGCGCAAAGCGTTCACGGCTGGGCAGAGGATGGCGGCCGCCAGAGGCTGGCTGGTCAGACTGTGCGGTCTGCACCTGACCGTGGGCATCAGGCGCACCGTGACGGGCACTCAGGTGCTGCTCCAGGTCCGCGTAGACCGCTCCGGGGATGTGTGCCTGCTCATACTGCTGGCGGCCTGCAGCAGGTGCGCCCAGGTCAAAGCTGCAGTCAAACACCATGAAGGGCTGACCGCTGGCCTGCAGGGCCTGCAGCTGTGTGGAGGTAATCAGTGTGGTGTAAGTCATGGCCTTGCGTAAAAAGTTCTTACGCCTGGCATTGTGGCTCACGATGCTGCGGTTGTACCTCTGGCACGGAAGATGGTGGCTGCAATACCGCACAGCACAATCAGGCTCATGCCCAGCCAGCCTTCCCAGCCCAGTTCGTCATTGAAGAGAAACAGGCTGTAGAGCGCGGCAAATACGATGCCTGAGTACTGCAAATTGGCGACCACCAGCGTTCCGCGCGAGGTCTTGGCGCTGGCATAGGCGCGTGTCATGCACAGCTGCCCGCCCGCGGCCAGCAGGCCCACGGGCAGTAACCACAGGGCAGCCTGCCAGCTGGGCCAGGGCGAAAAGCCGGTGATCAGACAGGCGACCAACCCTGCGAGGGTGCAGCCAGCGCCAAAAAAGAAGACGGTGCGCGCTTCGGGCTCACCAATGCGTGACAGCGCTACCACCTGCATATAGGCCATGGCAGAGAGCACACCCGATCCCAGCCCCAGCAGGGCGGGCAGGGTCTGCTCCTGGGCAAAGCTAGGCTGCAGCATCAGCACCACGCCGCCGAAGCCCAGCACGATGGTGATGAGCAGGGGAATATTCAGCGGCTGTCTGGGGCGACCGCTGCCGGGCAGCAGCGTCCACAGTGCACCAGCGAGCAGAAAGACGGCAATCCAGATACTGCTCATGTAGTTGAGCGTCATGGCGCTGGCCAGAGGCATCTCGGAGATGGCATAGAACCAGCTGCCCAGCGCAGACACGCCCACCAGGCTGCGCCAGGCGTGCATCCAGGGGTGGCGGGTTTTGAGAGAAATGCCTTGCGAGGAGCTGAGCGCCCACAGCGCCAGCATGCCGATCAGGCCTCGGTAGAAAACGATTTCTGCGGTGTTGAAGTACACCGCTGCGTATTTGATGCACACGCCCATGGTGGCGAACAGAAAAGCGCCGACCACCATCCATAACACTTGCATTGCCTCTCCCTGCTGTTTTTTGTTGTGCAGTGCCTGCTGTCAGGAGCCGTTCACACAAGCAGTGTGAATAGGTCTAAACAAAAAGAGCTGCCAGCGCCCATGAATCGGGTGCTGGCAGCTCTTGTGAGCGTAGCAAATTTTTGCTTAGCGCTGGGGGATATGCGCTCCCATGATTTGGCGATACCACTCATGGAAATGCTGCATGCCGTCTTCCATGGGGCTCTGGTAGGGACCGACTTCGTTGTCACCACGCTCCAGCAGCGCACGGCGGCCTGCGTCCATGCGCTCGCCGATTTCATCGTCCTCGACAGCGGTTTCCATATAGGCCGCGCGCTGGGCTTCGATGAACTCGGGCTCAAAGGCTGCGATTTCTTCGGGGTAGTAGAACTCCACCACGTTCATGGTCTTGGTGGGGCTGATGGGGTGAAGGGTCGATAAGGTCAGCACATGCGGGTACCACTCCACCATGATGTGGGGGTAGTAGGTCAGCCAGATGGCGCCGCGCTCAGGCAGTTCACCGTTGCGGTAATTCAGCAGCACTTCGTGCCATTTCTTGTACACATCAGAGCCAGGCTTGCCGAAGGTGGGGGCTACGCCCACGGTCTGCACGGAGTATTCCTTGGCGAATTCCCACTTCAGATCGTCACAGGTCACAAAGTTGCCCAGGCCGGGGTGGAAGGGGCCGACGTGGTAGTCCTCCAGATAGACCTCGATGAAGGTCTTCCAGTTGTAGTTGCACTCATGCATTTCGACATGGTGCAGCACCAGACCTTCGAAGTTGAGCTGCTCACGAGGGCCCATGCCAGCCAGGTCAGCCACGATGTCACGGCCGTTGTCCTCGAACAGCATGCCATTCCACTCGCGCAGCTTGTAGTTGTTCAGGTGCAGACAGGGGTCTTGTGAAAACTGGGGGGCGCCCAGGAGCTGGCCGCTGGGGTTGTAGGTCCAGCGGTGCAGAGGGCAGACGATATTGCCGCCTGCGTGGCCCTTGCCTTCGGTTTTGAGATTGCCACGGCCCTTGAGCATGACGGCCTGACGGTGGCGGCAGATGTTGGAGATCAGCTCTATGTCGCCCTTGTCATTGCGAACCAGCGCACGGCCTTCGTTTTCGTGAGGCAGTGCGTAGTAGTCGCCAATTTCTGGGACGGACACCGTACTGCCGACATAACGTGGGCCTTTCTGGAAGATGAGTTCCATCTCGCGCTGGAACAGCGCTTCGTCAAAGTAGCTAGAAACTGGTAGTTGGCTTGCGGCCTGCTGCAGTTGAAGACTTAAATCAGACATGGGTGACCTGACCTAAAGACTCCCCACAGGGAGGTGCTTGTTGCACGGGTGAAAAAAGTAAACCGGCTTATGCCAGAGCATGATGGACAGTAGCAAGTCAAGCCTATGTCCGTCTATGCAATGGCGTGTGCCGGTTCGACGGGGAATGGGATTGTATGCGGTGGGGTTATTTTCGCGGGCGTTTTATGTGTATTTAAATCAAATAATTAGCGGGATATTGCAGGAAATATGCCTCCTTCTGGTGCGTACAGGGCTGAATGCGCCGTGGAAATGGCTGCACAGCCTAAAATCCCTGATTCCCCAAACCCACGAGCGCCCACCATGCCCAAGGCAAAAAACGTCGCGATCGCCGACATTTCCACCCCTCCCGACAGTTATGAGTCCGCAGTTGCGGAGCTGGAAACGCTGGCTGTAGCCATGGAGTCCGGGCAGCTGCCTCTGGGTGAAATGATGAATGGCTATCGCCGTGCTTCCTTTCTGCTGGAGTTCTGTCGCAAGCAGCTCGATGAGGTGGAGGCGCAAATCCGTGCGCTGGATGACGGCCAGATCAAGCAATGGTCGCAGGACTGAGTGGGCGCTATGGAAACTCAGATTGTGATGACAACAGATCTTCCCACCAGCAGCACCGACACATCGGTATTTGATTTTCAGGCATGGACGGATGCGCAACTGCAGCGCACCGAGCAGGCATTGTCGGCATGGGTGGGTGTGGATGCACCAGCGAACCTGGGCGATGCCATGCGCTACGCCGTGCTCGATGGCGGCAAGCGCCTTCGCCCTCTGCTGGTGCTGGCGGCAGCGCAGGCTGTCAATGGCCTGCCTGAGGCCGCGCTGCGTGCGGCCTGCGCGGTAGAGCTGATCCATGCGTATTCGCTGGTGCACGATGACATGCCCTGCATGGACAACGATGTGCTGCGCCGCGGCAAGCCTACGGTGCATGTGCAGTTCGGTGAAGCCCAGGCTTTGCTGGGCGGCGATGCTCTGCAGGCGCTGGCGTTTGAGCTGCTGACGCCTTCGGAGGCAGAAGTGCCAGCGGCCATGCAGGCCAAGCTGTGTCGCATTCTGGCGCAGGCCGCTGGTTCACGGGGCATGGCAGGCGGTCAGGCCATTGACCTGGCCAGCGTCGGCAAGGCTTTGAGTGAGCAGGAGCTGCGTCACATGCACGGTCTCAAGACCGGTGCGCTGCTGCAGGCCAGTGTGGCCATGGGTGTTGCCTGTGCACAGGTGTCACAGCCTGTGCAGCAGGCGCTGGCGCGCTATGCCGAAGCGCTGGGCGTGGCCTTCCAGGTGGTGGATGACGTGCTGGATGTGGTGGCCGATGCTGCCACACTGGGCAAGACCCCTGGCAAGGATGCAGCCAATGACAAGCCCACCTTTGTGTCACTCATGGGGCTGGATGGCGCACGCAGTTATGCCAATGTGCTGCTGCAGCAGGCCTTGCAGGCCTTGAAGGAAAGTTGTCTGACGGATGTGCGCGCCCTGTCGGCGTTGGCACATATGGTCGTTTCGCGCTCACATTGAGTGCTGACTGGGGATGTGTTTTCTGTTGTCGGATTGCTGCGCTACCCCCGAGTGAGCAAGCGCTGTTTGCTGTGTGCAATTTGATTTGAATAATTTGCTAATGACCACGAATGCCTACCCTTTGCTGCAGAAAGTGAACACACCTTCTGACCTGCGTGCCATGTCACGCGGTGACCTCAAAGTGCTGTCTGACGAGTTGCGCGCCTATGTGCTGGACAGCGTGTCGAAAACTGGTGGGCACCTGAGTTCGAATCTGGGCACGGTGGAGCTGACCATTGCGCTGCACCATGTGTTCAACACCCCGTATGACCGCATCGTCTGGGACGTTGGCCATCAGACCTACCCGCACAAGATTCTGACGGGCCGCCGTGATCGTATGTCTACGCTGCGTCAGCTGGGCGGCATCTCAGGCTTTCCGTTGCGCTCGGAAAGCGAGTACGACACCTTTGGGGTCGGGCACTCCTCGACCAGTATTTCTGCGGCACTGGGCATGGCCATGGCGGCCAAGCGCAAGGGCGAAAACCGCCGTGCGATTGCCGTGATTGGCGATGGCGCCATGACGGCAGGCATGGCTTTTGAGGCCTTGAACAATGCCGGGGTCATGGATGGCAATCTGCTGGTCATCCTCAATGACAATGACATGAGCATCAGCCCACCCGTGGGTGCGCTCAACCGCTATCTGGCCCAGCTCATGAGCGGTCAGTTCTACGCCGTGGCGCGCAACGTGGGCAAGAACGTGCTCAGCAAGGTGCCTCCGCTGCTGGAACTGGCCAAGCGCCTGGAGCAAAGTGCCAAGGGCATGGTGGTGCCTGCGACGCTGTTCGAGAACTTTGGCTTTAACTACATCGGACCCATTGATGGCCATGATCTGGATTCGCTGATCCCCACGCTGGAAAACATCCGCAGTCTGGAAGGCCCACAGTTCCTGCACGTAGTCACCAAGAAAGGTCATGGCTACAAGCTGGCAGAAGCTGACCCTATTGCCTACCACGGCCCCGGCAAGTTCGACCCTGCCGTAGGAATTGTCAAATCCAGCGCGCCCTCCAAGCCCACGTTCACCCAGGTGTTCGGCAAATGGCTGTGTGACACGGCAGCGCAGGACCAGCGTCTGGTTGGTATTACGCCCGCCATGCGTGAAGGCTCTGGCCTGGTGGAGTTTGAAAAGCGCTTCCCTGATCGCTACTACGACGTGGGTATTGCCGAGCAGCATGCTGTGACCTTTGCGGCAGGCCTGGCCTGTGAAGGTGTCAAGCCAGTGGTGGCGATTTATTCAACCTTCCTGCAGCGTGCCTATGACCAGCTGATTCACGACGTGGCGCTGCAAAACCTGCCCGTAGTGTTTGCGCTGGACCGCGCAGGTCTGGTCGGTGCGGACGGTGCCACCCACGCAGGTGCCTACGACATTGCCTATGTGCGCTGCATTCCCAATATGAGCATGGCGACACCTGCGGATGAGCGTGAATGCCGTCAGCTGCTGACCTCTGCCTACGAACAAGACCATCCCGTGTGCGTGCGCTACCCCCGTGGTGCTGGTGTGGGCGTGGAGCCGCTGGATGACCTGTCTGCGCTGCCATTTGGCAAGGGTGAAATTCGCCGCCAGAGCCAGGCTGCGCGCCAGGGCGAAAACGGCAGCACCCAGCCCCGCATTGCCATTCTGGCCTTTGGCACCTTGCTCTACCCTGCATTGCAGGTGGCAGAGCACATCGACGCCACGGTTGCCAATATGCGCTGGGTCAAGCCGCTGGATGTGGAGCTGGTGCGCGAGCTGGCAGCTTCGCATGACGTGCTGGTCACGCTGGAAGAAGGCTGTATTGCAGGCGGCGCAGGTGCTGCCGTGTCGGAAGCCCTGAGCGCAGCTGGCCTGACGCTGCCTGTGCTGCATCTGGGCTTGCCCGACCAGTTCATCGAGCACGGAGACCCTGCCAAGCTGCTGGCCCTGCAGGGGCTGGATGCAGCGGGTATTGAGCGCTCCATTCGTGAACGTTTTCTGGCCTGACTTTGTCTGACGGCATCAAGGGGCTCAAGCCTCTTGTGCCTGACATCAGGCTGAAGGATAGAAGCTTTCGGGGGTTTACCCGGGAAAGTGATCAGGGCCTCTATTCCTAGAATTTTGTGTCCCCTTCTGTGTATGGTTTTTCGGGGAGATTCCATGCCTGAAGGCGGCTGCGTATGAAATTCAAGGAGTAAACATGGACCGTCGTTCCCTCATCAAAAGAGCAGGTATTGCTGGCGTGCTGGCGGCTGGCGTGGCACCTGCCGTTCACGCGCAGCCTGCGGTGCGCTGGCGCATGGCGTCGAGCTTTCCCAAGTCGCTCGACACCATCTACGGCAGCGGCGAAAAATTTGCTCAGACTGTCAAGGCGCTGTCCGGTGGCAAGTTTGAAGTGTCCGTGCACGCTGCTGGCGAGCTGATGCCTGCCTTTGGCGTGGTGGATGCGATTGAAAACAGCACCATCGAAATGGCGCAGACTGCGCCTTACTACTTCACGGGCAAGAATGCCATCTTTGCCTTTGGCTGCGCCGTGCCTTTTGGCCTGACTGCACGCCAGATGGATGCCTGGATGGAGCATGGCAATGGCCGCAAGCTGTTCGACAAGTTCTGCGCCAACTACAACATCAAGAGCTACAGCGCGGGCAATACCGGCACGCAGATGGGCGGCTGGTACCGCAAGGAAATCAAGTCTGTCAACGACCTCAAGGGCCTGAAGATGCGTCTGGGCGGCGGCCTGTTCGGTGAAGCCATGGCCAAGCTGGGCGTGGTGTCGCAGAACATGCCTGCTGGTGATGTGTACCAGGCACTGGAAAAGGGTACGCTGGACGCGACTGAGTTCGTAGGCCCCCACGACGACCAGAAGCTGGGCTTTAACAAGGTGGCACCTTACTACTACTACCCAGGCTGGTGGGAAGGTGGTGCAGAGCTGGGGTTCTTCGTGAACGCCAAGGCCTACAACGCCCTGCCTGCCGAGTACAAGGAAATGGTGGATGTGGCCACCCGCATCGCTGCGCGCGACATGACCGCCAAGTACGACGCATTCAACCCCGTGGCCATCAAGAAGCTGGTGGCGGACAAGACCATCCTCAAGGCGTTCCCCAAGGATGTCATGGACGCAGGCTTTAAGGCCTCCATGGAAGTGTTTGCGGAGCACGAGGCGCGCGACCCTGCCTTCAAGGAAATCCACCAGGACATGCGCGCCTTCCAGCGTGACCAGCTGCTGTGGGAGCGCTTCTCCGAGCTGCGCTACAACCAGTACATGACAGGCGTGAAGCTGTAATTTGCTTGCCGAAGCTGCACGCAGGTGCGCTGGCTTCGTTCAGATAAAGCCGGGATGAGAGTGACATCGCATTCCGGCTTTTTTGCCTGCTAAACCGTCCCAGAAGCGGTGCAGGAGGGAGTTCTTTTTTCTAGCCCAAAAGGAGACTTCAAAATGGATCGTCGTTCCATGCTCAAGCATGCCGGTATCGCCGGCATTGTGGCTGCAGCAGCAGCCCCAGCGGTGCACGCACAACCTGCTATTCGCTGGCGTATTGCATCCAGCTTCCCCAAATCTCTGGACACGATTTACGGCTCTGCCGAAGTGTTTGCCCAGGCGGTCAAGTCCATGACCGGAGGCAAATTTGATGTGTCCGTTCACCAGGCGGGTGAGCTGATGCCAGCATTCAACGTGGTCGACGGTGTGCAAAGCGGCACTGTGGAAGTGGCCCACACCGCGCCTTACTACTTCTTTGGCAAGAACGAGGTGTTTGCCATTGGCGGTGCGATTCCGTTTGGCATGAACTCGCGCCAGCTGACCTCGTGGATGGTCGATGGCGATGGCGGCAAGCTCATGGGCGAGTTCTACGACAAGTACAACGTCGTGCCGCTGGTCGGTGGCAATACGGGGGCGCAGATGGGGGGCTGGTTCCGCAAGGAAATCAAGACGCCGGAAGACATCAAGGGCCTGAAGTTCCGCGTGGGTGGCTTTGCGGGCAAGGTGCTGGAAAAAATGGGCGCAGTGCCCCAGAACATTCCTGCTGGCGAAATCTATCAGGCGCTGGAAAAAGGCACGATCGATGCGGCCGAGTGGATTGGCCCCTACGACGATCTGAAGCTGGGCCTGAACAAGGTCGCACCTTTCTACTACTACCCCGGCTGGTGGGAAGGCTCGCTGAACCTGTCCTTCTATATCAACAACAAGGCCTTCAACAGCCTGAGCAACGAGTACAAGGCTGTGGTGCGCGCTGCATCCTACGAAGCCCATGTGACCTGCCAGGCACGTTATGACGCACGCAACCCCGGTGCGATCAAGCAGCTGGTTGCTGCCAAGACCAAGGTGCTGCCTTTCTCGCAGCAGGTGTTGGAAGCTTCCTTCAAGGCCACCATGGAGCTTTACGATGAACTGGCTGCATCCAATCCAGACTGGAAGAAGATCTACAGCAACTACCGTAACTTCCAGCGCGACCAGGTGCTGTGGTTCCGCTTTGCCGAAGGGCGCTTTGATTCCTTCATGGCAACGCAGAAGCTGTAAGCAGCAGGCGTGCAGCAAAAAGGCCATCCATGGATGGCCTTTTTTTTGTGGAGAAACTCTCAAAAATAGAGCTGCTAGCGCTTGATTTATAAGCTTTTCAAATATTTTTGAATCGGAAATACAGGTTTATCAAGCGCTGACTGCTCACTTTTCTGAAAGTTCCAGACGCTTGGCGCGGCGCGCTGCAATCCACCAGATCAGCATGCCTGCGCTGACCGAGACCGCATGGCCCAGCGCCAGTGCCAGGCCGCTGTGAAACAGCTGCGGCACCACAATGCCGGCCATGATGGCAAACACGCTCATCTGCGTGAAACCCTGCAGCGACGAAGCCAGGCCGCGCATCTGCGGGAAGGTGCCCATGATCTGCAGCGACAGAATGGGCATCAGCAGCGAAATGCCCAAGGTGTAGCAGGCAATCGGCAGCACGGCCCAGGGCACGGCAGGGGTATCGGTCGAGAGGTTGTAGAGCACATTGCTGGCACTGCCAATGGCCAGACAGGTGTATCCAATGGCTTTCTGGATGCGCACGGGAATATGCCGTGCCAGCGAACCTGACAGGGCAGAGCCCAGCATGGAGCCGCCGATGAGCGGAATGAACAGCCAGCCAAACGAGGTGGCCTCGAGCTTGAGCACGCCCATGACAAACTCGGCGGCCGAGCTGATGTAGATGGCGGTGGCCCCTGTCATCATCGCTGTGCCTGCCACCATCAAGCGAAATTGCGAGTGGCGCAGCGCCATCAGATAGTTGCCCGCAATCACCCCCAGCTTGAGCGGCTGGCGCTTGGCAGCGGGCAGGGTCTCGGGCAGCACCCGCCAGCACAGCAGCACCAGGATGGCGCCGAAGGCTGCCAGAAAGAAGAAGGTCGCGCGCCAGCCGCCATGGGTCTGCAGCCAGCCGCCAAAGATAGGCGCAAGTGCCGGAGCCAGGCCAAAGCAGAACATGACCAGACTCATCATGCGCTGGGCATCTGCACCCTGAAAGCGGTCCTGCACGATGGCACGTGCCACCACCATGCCCGAGCCAGCCATGGCGCCCTGCGCAAAGCGGATCAGCACCAGACCCTCAATGCTGCTGACAAAGGCAGCAACGCAGGAGGTCAGCGCATAGCCGAGGCTGGAAAACAGCAGCACACGGCGGCGGCCAAAGGTGTCGCTGAGCGAGCCGTAGAACAGCATGGTCACCGCCATGGCCAGCACATAGACGCTCAGGGTCTGCTGTACGGCAGCGGTGGGTGCCTCAAACTCCTGGCCAATGGCGTAGAACGAGGGCAGGTAGGTGTCTATGCCCAGTGCGCCCATCATGGTGCACATGGCCAGAATCACGGTCAGAGAGAGGTTTTGCTTCATAGGCGGCAGCAGTCCTGCTGACCAGCAGCAGGACATAAAAAAGGCACATGGCGGGCATGTGCCTTGTCAGTGGGGGATGGCTTATCCCTGGGGGGCGCGGATCGCGCTCTTGGGGCGAAATGCCTTGCACACCGCATCCACGGTTTCCAGGTACGGGCCACCAATCAGGTCAATGCAGTAGGGCACGGCGGCAAAAATGCCGTTGACCAGCTGCTTGCCATCAGCATCCTTGAGGCCTTCCAGCGTCTCGGCAATCGCCTTGGGCTGGCCGGGCAGGTTGATGATCAGGCTCTGGCCGCGGATCACCGCCACCTGGCGCGACAGAATCGCCGTGGGCACAAAGCGCAGGGAAATCTGGCGCATCTGCTCGCCAAAGCCCGGCATTTCCTTGTCCGCCACGGCCAGCGTCGCTTCAGGCGTGACATCGCGCAGGGCTGGGCCGGTGCCGCCGGTGGTCAGCACCAGGCTGCAGCCAGCATCCACCAGCTCGATCAGCGTCTGGCTGATGGTGGCCTGGTCATCAGGGATCAGCCGTGCTTCGAAGGTGATGGGGTTGTGCAGTGCGCGAGTGAGCCAGTCCTGCAGGGCTGGCAGGCCCTTGTCTTCATAGACGCCGCTGCTGGCGCGGTCGCTGATGGAGACAATGCCAATCTTGACGGCGTCATGCGTGCTCATTCGTCGGCATCCTCGTCGATGGCCTGTTCTTCATCATGCTGGCCGTGTGTGCCATTGATGTGAGACAGCAGCAGCTGAAACAGCTCGCGGTAGGCGCGGCCCTTCTTGGCAGGAGGCAGGATCTGGCCCCTGGCTTCGGCTTCTGCGGCCTTTTGCTTGGCTGTGGCTTCATCCTTGCGGGCCTGGCGCATCAGCGCGCGCACTTGCTGCACATCGGTGGCGGGGAACTGATCCAGCCAGATGCCCAGGTGGTCGTCGCTGTCGATCAGGCGATCGCGCCACTGTTCGGCCACCAGCACATTGGTCTGCTCCAGGCTCACGCCGGTGCGCTGCTCTTCCAGCGCGGCCTTGGCGGCTTCGACCTGGCTTTCTTCCAGCTTGCGCATCAGCTTGCCAATGAACTGCATCTGGCGGCGCTTGGCCTCAAAGTTGGTCAGGCGCTTGTGTTCGGCCAGGGCTTCCAGCAGCTTTTCGGGCAGCTGCAGACGGGCCAGCAGCTTGGGGCGCAGGCCCAGCAGGGCTTCGCCCAGGTCCTGCAGCGCATCGCTTTCTTTTTTCAGGTCGGTGCGGGTCTGGTCCCAGGTGCCTTTGAGTTCGGCCTTCAGCTCCAGGTCACGCTCGCTGCCTTCAGCAACGAACACGCCCTTCACGTAATAGCCTTTTTTCGGTTTGCGTGACATGTCTTTTATTCAGAGGGAATAGGGTGGCAGCGCATAGGGGCTGCAGTGCTCGGTATCATATCCGGCGCTATGAACAAACCCCGTACACGCTCTACAAGCACCACTGCAGCGCAGGCTGATTCCGGCTTCAGCTACAGCCGTTCGTTTTTTGAAGGTCTGGTGGACCAGGCCCTGGCACACGCTAAAAAGCTGGGTGCCACCGATGCCGGTGCCGATGCTTCCGAAGGCTGCGGCCTGAGCGTCAGCGTGCGCAAGGGGGAGCTGGAAACCGTAGAACGCAACCGCGACAAGTCGCTGGGCGTGACGGTCTATATCGGCCAGCGCCGTGGCAATGCCAGCACGTCTGACTTTTCGGAAGCAGCCGTCAAGCAGACCGTGCAGGCCGCCTTTGATATTGCACGCTTTACCGCGGAAGACCCCACAGCCGGTCTGCCCGATGCGGACGATATCGCCACCGAAGACACGCACAAGGACCTGGACCTGTTCCACCCATGGGCCGTGACCAGCGAAGAGGCTGCACGTATCGCCATTGAGTGCGAAGCGGCTGCCCTGGCGACCGACAAGCGCATTACCAACAGCGAGGGCGCCAGTGTCTCGGCCCAGCAAAGCCATTTCTACAGTGCTCACACCCGGGGCTTTCGCGGTGGTTACGCCAGCTCGCGCCACAGCATTTCTGTTGCGCCGATTGCTTCGCTGCCCGGCAAGAACGGCGAGATGCAGCGCGACTTCTGGTACAGCTCCATGCGCGATGCCGTGGAGCTGGCTACGCCCGAGGAAATTGGCCGCTATGCCGCCCAGCGCGCCCTGAGCCGTCTGGGCAGCCGCAAGATTCCTACGACCGAATGCCCTGTGCTGTTCGAGTCGCCACTGGCGGCTGGTCTGCTTGGCGGCTTTGTGCAGGCGGTGAGCGGCGGCACGCTGTATCGCAAGAGCAGCTTCCTGCTGGATTCGCTGGGCCAGCAGATCTTCCCCAAGCACATCAATATCGAAGAAGACCCCTTCATCCTGCGCGGCAAGGGCAGCTCGCCATTCGATGACGAAGGCGTGAAGGTGCGTCGCCGCATGGTGGTGGAGGATGGCCGTGTAGAGGGTTACTTCCTGTCGAGCTACTCGGCCCGCAAGCTGGGCATGAAGACCACGGGTAATGCCGGTGGTTCGCACAATCTGACGCTGACCTCCCGCCTGACCCGCCGTGGCGACGATCTGAAGGCCATGCTCCAGAAGCTGGGCACGGGCCTGTTCGTGATCGAACTCATGGGCCAGGGCGTGAACTATGTGACCGGCGACTACTCGCGCGGTGCCTCTGGCTTCTGGGTGGAAAACGGCGAGATTGCTTTCCCCGTGCAGGAGATCACTATCGCTGGCAACCTCAAGGACATGTATCAGGGCATTGAGGCTGTGGGCGCAGATGCGTATAACTACGGTGCCAAGACCGTCGGTTCGGTACTGATCAACCGCATGAAGGTAGCAGGCAGCTAAAGCGCTGCGACTGTTGTCATGAATCCAAGGCATGCTGCACCCAGCATGCCTTTTTTACGCGCCTGGCATCAGAAGTATTGATAGCTGCCAGCGCAGGTGCAGCAAGCGCTAGAGGTCAAAAATATGCATAACAACAGCAAGGGTTTGAGTGGGGCAGACTGGATCTTGGCGCTGGTCGTGATCGTGATCTGGGGCGTGAACTTTGTGGTCATGAAGTGGGGCTTGCAGCAGGTCTCGCCCCTGCTGCTGTGTGCTCTGCGCTTTGCGGCTGCATCATTGCCGTTCCTGCTGTTCATTCGCCCGCCAAAGAATCTGCCGTGGCGCTGGCTGGCTGCCTATGGGCTGGTGCAGGGCGTGGGGCAATTTGGTCTGCTGTTTGTGGGCATGCAGCTGGGCATGCCAGCAGGCATGGCCTCTGTCGTGCTGCAAACCCAGGCCTTTGTGAGCCTGCTGCTGGCGGCCGTGCTGATGCGGGAGCGCCCGCGCAGCTGGCAGTGGGCGGGGCTGTGTGTCGCCACGGCGGGGTTGGTTGTGATCGGCAGTGCGCATGGTGAGGGCCCTGCGCAGATGACGCTGATGGGCTTTCTCTGCACCGTGGGTGCTGCAGCCATGTGGGCGAGCGCCAATCTGATTACGCGCCATGCCGCTAGCTTTGGCAGTTACGAGCCCATTCCTTTTCTGGTGTGGACCAGCCTTTTCCCCATCGTGCCGTTGTTGCTGCTTTCCGCCTGGCTGGAAGGTGGCGCTGCCCATATGCTGGCGCAGGTGCAGGCCATGGACTGGCAGGGCTGGGCGGCGGTGGGCTATCTGGCCTTGCTGTCTACGCTGGTGGGGTATGGGCTGTGGACGCGGTTGCTGCAACGCTACCCGACCAGCACCGTGGCACCACTGTCACTGCTGGTGCCTGTGGTCGGGCTGATAGCGGCCATTGCACTGCTGGGGGAGCTGCCCAATGCCCAGCAGTGGGCAGGCACGCTGGGTGTACTGCTGGGCATGGCAGTCAACCAGTTTGGCAGCCGCTGGGCACGCAGATAAGCCCGCAAGATGGGGGCTGCACCGCAGCGTGCTGTGCTGCGGCGTAGCTCGTGCAGGTGTGCTTTTTCAGGATTTGAAGGGGCCGCGGTGCACGCTCAGGCCTGCAAAGCTTTGCTGCACGGGCATGATTTCGATGGCATTGACGTTCATGTGCGAAGGCGTCTGCGCAATCCACAGCACGGTGCTGGCAATGTCTTCGGGTGTGAGGTACTGCACGCCTTCGTAGACCTTGGCAGCCTTTTCATCGTCACCGGCAAAGCGCACATTGGAGAACTCTGTGCCGCCGCACAGGCCGGGTTCCACATTGGTCACGCGCACAGGTGTGCCCAGCAGATCGGCGCGCAGGTTACGGCTGAACTGCTGCACAAAGGCCTTGGTGGCACCGTAGACATTGCCACCGGCATAGGGCCAGTTGCCGGCGATGGAGCCCAGGTTGATCACATGACCGCGCTGGCGCTGCACCATGCCGGGCAGGAAGGCGCGGGTCATGGAGACCAGCCCCTTGCAGTTGGTGTCGATCATGGTGTCCCAGTCGTCCAGATTGGCCTGATGGGCTGGCTCCAGGCCCAGGGCCAGCCCGGCGTTGTTGACCAGTACGTCCACCTGCGCAAAACCAGCAGGCAGCTGTGCAGGCAGGGACTGCACGGCAGCACGGTCGGTCACGTCCAGTTCGACGGGCAGCAGGCGTTCACCCAGTTCTGCGGCCAAGGCATCCAGCTTGCTCTTGCGACGTGCCGTGGCAATCACCTGGTGACCAGACTGGACAAAGCTGCGTGCCATGGCGGCACCAAAACCTGCGGATGCACCTGTAATGAGAACGATCATGGAAAACCTCTCCTGTAAATCAACCGTTCATTGTGGGCAGAGCAGACGCGCTACGGCAAGTCTTGGATGACCATGTCAGCCTTCTGCAGGCTGCGGGTGCGAATGCACGTCTGACTTATCGCCCTTGCTCAGCCACGTAGATTTCCACGCGGCGATTCTTGGAGCGGCCCCATGCACTGTCGTTGGAGGCAATGGGTTCACGTGCACCACGGCCTTCGGTCTGGATGCGTGGACCTGCTACGCCACGGCTGAAGATGTAGTCGCGGGTGGCATTGGCGCGCCTGACGGAGAGCGGATCGTTGATGCGGGCACCACCGGTGCTGTCCGTGTGGCCGATGATGACGACATGCGTCTGGGGGTAGCGCTTGAGGCTGTCCGCAAAATTGTTGAGCACGGGGCGGAACTGGCTCTTGATGTAGGCGCTGTTGGTGTCAAAGGATACATCTGTGGGAATGGCCAGCTTGAGCTGGTTGTCTGGCGTGCGACTGACGGTAACGCCCGTGCCGCGTGTGGCGGCTTCCAGCTCCTTGCGCTGGCGCTCCATATTGGCTGGGCAGGTTCAGGCCGCAGTGGCAGCAGCAGGCAGCACGTAGCCAATGATGGCGATGTAGTGCATCAGGCTGCCTGCAATCACGAACAGGTGCCAGATGCCGTGAAAGTGGCGCACATGGTCAAACACGAAAAAGCCAATGCCTGCTGTGTAGAACAGGCCGCCTGCAGCCAGCCAGGCAAAGCCTGTGGAGCCCAGTGCCTGTATCAGCGGGCCAGTGGCAACGATCACGGCCCAGCCCATGACGGCGTAAATCACCAGTGACAGCAGCCGTGTTTCGCTGCGCTGCCACAGCTCCTGCACGATGCCGATGAGGGCCAGCCCCCAGACCACGCCAAACAGGCTCCAGCCCCAGGGGGCGCGCAGGCTGATGAGGCAAAACGGCGTATAGCTGCCAGCAATCATCAGATAGATGCTCAGATGGTCGCACTTTTGCAGAATGCGCTTGGCCCGCCCGCGGACGCTGTGATAGAGGGTGGAGACGGCGTACAGCAGCACCATGGCTGCGCCGTAGATACAGACGCTGGTGATGGCCTGCGCGTCCGTGTACAGGCTGGCATAGACGATCAGCCAGGTGGCACCTGTGAGCGCAAACAGGACGCCGACCAGATGCGTCCAGGCATTGAAACGTTCTCCGTGATACATGGCAGCCCCATGGGGAAAAGTTGCTGGAGGCGGGCAGGCCAGATCACGGCCAGCGCCTCTGTCAGTCCATGATGCATGGACTGTATCAGAGGGACTGGCCATCAAAAAAGCCCACGTGATGTGGGCTGTTTGCTGATGTGGAGGAACCGGCTCAGGACCCGTCCTCAGGCGCGGCAATCAGATGGCCAGGGCCAGCAGATCGCTTTCCACGCACACGCCGTTGTCCAGAGCGGCGCGCACGACAAAGCCCTCGTCCAGGGCTACGAGCTGGGCGCTTTCTGCGTTAAAGCCTTCGCTGCCCTGTTCAGATTTGAACGAGAAGTAGCCACGCAGGGGCAGCTCAGCCGCACATTCCATGTCGATGTCGCTGTGCTGCTCGTTGAGCCACTGGCGCGCCGACTGCAAGGTGGCTGCCACCTGCAGGCATTCAGCGGGGATGTCGATATGGGCCGTACGGGTGACTTCGTCACCGCTCAGACCTTCGAGTTCACCAATGGTGAAAAATGCAACTTCAAAGCTTTGCTGACTCATGATGCTGTGAGTTTCTTGCTATCAAAAAAGGTGCATTTTGCGTGCTCTGGCAAATGCCTGAGAGTCGTAGGGTATGGCGATCAGGCCCACAAAAAAGCCCCGGCGCAAGGCTCGGGGCTCAGGGGTGAAAGCCGCATGCAGCGGCATTTCAGGGGAGGATTTAAGCGCCCAGCTTCAGGCTGCCCTTCATGATGAAGGAGTGGCCGGGGAAGGAGCAGAAGTAGGTGTAGTCAGTGCCAGCCTTGAGTTTGGACACGTCAAAGGTCACGGAAGTGCTTTCACCGCCACCGATCACCTTGGTGTGAGCCAGCACGCGGGTGTCGCCTGCCTTCACATAGTCAGCAGCAGCGCCAGCCTTCATGCCGTCAGCAGCAACAGCAGTAGCGTCGGCGGTAGCGGTCAGCACAATGTTGTGGCCCATGGAGGACTTGGGCATCTTGCCGACGTGGTTCAGCGTGATGGTGTAGGTCTTGCAGGACTTGGGCACTTCAATGTTCTTCACATTGAATTGCATCTGGTCGTTGCCTTCAACGGTGATAGCGCAGTCAGCAGCCATTGCAGGAGCAGCAATGCCACCGGCAGCCAACAGAGCGAGAGTCGTCAGAGTTTTTTTCATAGCGCAATCCTTCCGAATGAATCTTTGCGAAGTAAGAAATGCCGGGCAGCTTCAAGCTTGGAATAGGTCTAACTGTCCAGTCGACGATATTGTGAGCTTGAAACTTCAGACTTTTGTGAAATTTGGAAATTGCATACAGCTATCAAGGTGATTTTGCGTTGACACCTGATAACGATCAAAACCAGCAGCACATGGCTGCGGAGGCGTGGTTTGAATACTCTCAATAAATGAGCATCTTGCGCTTGATTCTCAAGGAAATCGCTATGTTTTAAAAGCAAAAATCTTGCAAATCAAGCGCTGAGTGCTCATTTATTTGAAGTTTTCAGGCTGCCAGCAATACGGGGCGGGGCTTGGCAGATGATCGCCGTGGCTGCTCTGGCTGCTCTGGCTGCAAGGCCTTGACGCGCTGCTGCGCGGCATGCAGGTCAAAGTGTCTGGGGTTGAAGGTGCTGGCGTGAGGGGGGGCATCGTCGTCTGCTGGGGCTTGAATCAGTTCGGTAAGACCGATGGGGCCGCCGCAGTCTTCGGGGGGGCAGGCATTGCGCCCGGCCAGGCATTGGGGGAGGGGGTGTTCATGTGCCTGTGTGCTGTCACCCAGAGGTACACAGGCTTCCATCTTGATGCGGTGCAGCCATTCGTCACCAAAGTCGTAGAGGTAGCGAATGCTCAGTGCCTGGTGCCTCAGCAGCTGGCCGATGGTGTAGCGGCGCGCATCCATGGTCGGGTCATTGGGCCAGTCTGCATCCGGGATGCCGTAGCGCTGTCCCGCAATTTCAAACATGTACAAATGCCGGTTTTCCCAGCCCATGGCGGCCTGGATGATCTGGTGCAGCTGCGCCAGAGTGGTGGTTTCGGCGACGAGTAAGCG